>Ga0208198_1001268_pt1 | contig 22966 bp, 19 predicted proteins | sample AD_JPNTR2_MetaG_FD_184446 | JGI IMG/M metagenome (GOLD analysis project Ga0208198, IMG submission 184446) | Active sludge microbial communities of municipal wastewater-treating anaerobic digesters from Japan - AD_JPNTR2_MetaG (SPAdes) (version 2) | ecosystem: Engineered > Bioreactor > Anaerobic...
GCGGCACCAGCTTAATATCGCCCTGAGACCAATCCTCCTTCAAGTATACTCAAAGCGGGACGCTTGCCACCAGTCATTTTCATCCTTGGATGGTGTGCGCCAGCACATGGCGTCTCCTTCGAAAATAGAGATCAGCGGTCAGCCATCAGCGAATCAGCGAAAAGGCGAGAAAGCGAGAAAAATCACTTGCGTGACAAAGGTATCGCCACTGACTGAAAAACGGAAAATTTCCTGGCGCCCCTTGAAGATTGAGTATCAACTTTTACCCCCTATCCCCTGGCCCCTTCCCCCCGCGCGGCGCGGGGGGAAGGGGCACTTTTTTTGTGGGGCTTTGCAGGCGGGCGTAGCCCGCCTGCAAAGCCCCAATTTTTTTTCTCCCCCTCCCCAACGGCGCAGACGCCGTTGGGGAGGGGGCAGGGGGTAGGGCAAAGGCTACAGGCCACAAAGGTTCAGCCATCGCCGTCTGGCTACCTGGCGTCAGGCTAAAAGTCACCTCACATTTTCATTTTTGGATGATGTGCGCCAGCACATGGCGTCTCCTTCGAAAATAGAGATCAGCGGGTCAGCAGTCAGCGAATCAGCGAAAAAGCGGATCTGTGAACCTCAGCCGCCCCAGAATGAATTTTAAGGCTGATACGTCCTCTATGTCCTCAAACAACGTCCTGCAAGAACGATTATACGCCGGTATGAGCTTGCCGCAACCGCGCTGCAGCGGCGGTCCCAGAGAAGTTTCCGCAGGGAAGCGCGCCGCGCTTGTCACGTTGCGCTCCTTGGGGTATGATATAGGCAATTGGTATCATTCAACCCAGGTGAGATAAAATCAGGGTATGGAACATTCACGTAACGTCTATCTAAGCGAAGTCTCTCTGGAAGCCGCCTGGGCGCAATGGCGACAGGCGCTGGAACGCGCCGGCCGGTGGTCGCCATTTCCAGGGGAAACTTTGCCCCTCGAGCAGGCGCTGGGACGGGTCACCGCCGAGCCGATCTGGGCACAACTCTCCTCGCCGCACTTTCACGCCTGCGCCATGGACGGCTACGCCCTCCGCGCGGCGGACACGGTCGGCGCAAGCCCCGCGCATCCCCTGCGCCTGGAGCTGGAGACGCAGGCCCTGCCCGTGGATACCGGCGATCCCCTTCCCGTGTGGGCCGATGCGGTGGTCATGGTCGAACACGTCCAGCACGACCGGGGCGCCATTCTCCTGCACGCGCCGGTAGCGCGCTGGCAACACGTCCGCTCGGTCGGCGAGGACATCGTGGCGACGGAGCTGCTCCTCCCCGCCAATCACCGCCTGCGACCGGTGGACCTCGGCGCGCTGGCGGGAGCGGGGTACACCAGCGTGCGCGTGCGGCGCCGCCCGCGGGTGACCGTTATCCCCACCGGCGATGAGCTGGTCACGCCGCGCCCCGATCCGCGCCCCGGCGAGCTGCTCGAATACAACAGCCTGGTGCTGGGCGCGCAGGTCGAGACGTGGGGCGGCGAGGCGCTGCGCTGGCCCATCGTGCCCGATGACCTCGAAGCGTTGATGGCCGCGGTGACGGAGGCAGCGCGTCAGGCTGATCTGGTGTTGCTCAACGCGGGCTCTTCTGCCGGGCGGGAGGATTTCTCCGCGCGGGTGGTGGAGGCCCTCGGCGAGCTGCTCGTCCACGGCATCAACGTCCGCCCCGGGCACCCGGTGGTGCTGGGTCTGTTGGAGCCGCAGGCGATCCCCATCATCGGCGTGCCGGGATATCCCGTGTCGGCGGCGCTGACCGGCGAGCTGTTCGTGCGCCCGCTCCTGTATCGCTGGCAAGGGCAGCCGGAGCCACAACCGCCCACGGTGAAGGCCCACATCACCCGCAAGTTGCTTTCCCCTGGCGGAGATGACGAATTTGTGCGCGTCGTCGTAGGGCGCGTGGGGGAGCGCGTGCTGGCAGCGCCGCTGCCGCGCGGCGCCGGCGTCCTCACCTCCCTGGTGCGCGCTGACGGCCTGGTGCGCATTCCTCGCTTCCAGGAAGGGCTGAATGCCGGCGACGAGGTGACCGTGAGGCTCTATCACGGCCCAGAAATCCTGGAACGCACGATTCTGGCAATCGGCAGTCACGATCTCACCCTCGATCTCATGTCCCAATACCTGGCGGAACAGGACCCCCCGCGGCGACTGGCGAGCGCCAACGCCGGCAGCGTGGGTGGCCTGCTGGCGCTGCAGCGCGGCGAGGCCCACGTGGCAGGCTCACACCTGCTCGATCCCGAAACCGGCGAGTACAACTTGCCCTATCTTACTCGTTATTTGCCGGAGACGCCGGTCGTGGTCGTGACCTTGACCCGTCGGGAGCAGGGCTTCATGGTAGCCCCCGGCAATCCCAAGGGCATCTTCAGCGTCGCCGATCTGGCGCGGCCGGAGGTCACGCTGGTGAACCGGCAGCGGGGAGCGGGCACACGCCTGCTGCTGGATTATCTCCTCGCGCAACAGGGCATCGCGCCGGCGGCGGTGCGCGGCTATGACCGGGAAGAGGTCACCCATCTGGCGGTCGCCGTGGACGTAGCGACGGGGCTGGCCGATTGTGGCCTGGGGGTCCGCGCCGCGGCGCAAGCGCTGGAGCTGGATTTTGTGTCCGTCGGTTGGGAACGCTACGACCTGGTCATTCCGCGCGTGCACTGGGACAGCGAGCTCCTTGCCCCGCTGCGCGCCTTGCTGCATGACCCGGCGTTCCAGGCGGCGGTGGCGGCCTTGCCGGGCTATGATCCGGCTGCCATGGGAACGCTCATCGCGGAGACTTAACGTCGCCCTGCGCCCAGGCCGGAGCGCAGCGGGTTCATGCTGAAAAAGGAATACACCATGACACGAGGACAAACACTCATTTTGATCATCCTGGCGATATTAGTCATCGCCGTGATAGCGGCAATGGGGTTTGTGGTGGTGCGCAGCTCGCAGCAGCGCGTGGTCGTCACGCCCCTCACCATAGAGCCGCCAGAAGTGGCGGAAGTGCGCAACACGCCCATCCCCACGTGGACGCCTACCCCTGCCAGCACGGCGACGCCCACCCTCCCGCCGCTGCCGACCCGCACACCGGTTCCTACGCGCACGCCTTTCCCCACCTCCACCCCCACGGCGACGCCCACGCCAGTGCCGGTGGAATTGGTGAACGGTGAATTCGACGGCATCATGCCCAATCGCATCCCCGGCTGGGAATGGGGCGCCGACGTCAACTACACGCCGGGAGGGGCCTACGACCCGCACAATTCCTACGCCGAGCCGATGTTCACGGCCGCCGACGATCCCGTGCGGCGCATCAACGGCTCGACGCTGAAAATCGAGACCATCCGGTGGCTCAAGTTCCGCGCCTGGGTGTACCAGACCGTCACGGCCACCACCGGCAGCAGCGTCTACCTCCGCGTGCAGGCCAACGCCTTCTCTTCCATTGATAAGCTCAAGCTGCGCGCGGGCATTGATCCCCATGGCAACGCCGGATGTTCCAATGCCCGCTGGGGTGAAGTCATCATCAACCAGAATGACGGCATCGTCACCATCACCTCCCCACGGGTAGTCGTGGGCGAAGAGGGGCGCATTACGGCGTGTCTATACGCGGAGCCGCTCTATCCCGACACCAACAACGCGGCTTTCTTCGACAACGCCGTGCTGATCGTCGCACCGCCCAAACCGTAGGCAGCGCGCGCCGAAAGCTCATGACACATCAAGAAGGGGTGTTTATGTCGTCAGCCATGTCTCCTACGTCGGATGTAGCCGTCATCGGCGCCGGGTTAAGCGGGGCGTTGATGGCGCGGCAGCTCGCGCAGCAGAATCTCAGCGTCACGGTCATCGAGGCCGGCGACGTCGCCGACGGCGCGACCGGCAACAGCGCTGAACTGGCGTTGCTGGGCACGCCTGAATTCTATGCGACGTTGGAAGAACAGCATGGGACGGCCTTCGCCACCGCAGTGTGGGAGCTCAGCGCGCGGAACCTGGAGCTGCTGGCCGCCACTGCGCAGAGCCTGGGATTGCCGGCCACGTGTGCGGGCAGTCTCCGTCCGATCAGCGCCAGCGCTGAAGCTCCGCTGGCGCAACGCTCGGCGCAACGGCTCGCCCATCAGGGCTTCAACGTGACGCTTGAAGACGCCATAGAGCTGGGGTATCTGATCGGCCTGCACACCTTCGACGACCTGAGGTTCGACCCCGCGGACATGAGCCGCCGCCTGCTCGCTCACGGACGCATCACCTTACGCCCGCGCACAGAGATCCTCCGGTTGGACACCGATGACGAGGGGGTCACGCTCTGGGGTAGGCGCTATTCCCTGCGCGCCAAAGCCGCCGTGCTCACCGCCGGCGCCTTTGCCGGACGGCTTTGTCCCACCCTGCGCCCCTATCTGACCATGCTACCCGTGCAGACGCTCGAGTGTCGCACCTCAAAGCAGCTGGCGCTGCCGTTGGTGCTCGAAGAGGGACGGGTGCTGGTGCAAGACCGTGGCGATTTCTGGCGGCTCAGCGCCTGGATTGGCCAGCCGCAGGGAGATCCCTGGCCGCTATTGGAAAAATACGGGCAGCAGTTCTGCCCGCAAGCGACCCTGACGCGCCGGTATACCGCCTGGGTGGGACGCAGCGCCGACGGATTACCCCTGGTAGGGCAACTCGCCGAGACGCCGCGCCTCTACACGTTGACCGGCCTGGGGCCTTGGGGGTTGAGCTGGGCCTTTGTCGCCACGCAGCTGCTGCTGGGCCTGATGTTACATGATGAAGATCCGGGACTCTTCAACGTCCAACGCTTTGACAAAATGTAGCCTGGCCCACAGCCCATCGCGGCAGATTCTGAAGCTGGTATAGTGACCGGTTCAAAGGGGGAACTATGAGCGCGCGTGAGTCTGCTCCACGAATCATTCGGGTAGCGGTGGTAGACGACCATCCCTTCTTTCGTCAGGGCGTCTGTGATGTCTTGTTAGCCGAGGAGGACATCGAAGTGGTCGCCGAGGCAGCCGACGGGCAGGAAGCGCTGGAACTCATCCCCAAGGTCGCGCCGGATGTCACTCTGATGGACGTGAACCTGCCCTCCATGAATGGCCTGCGCGTCACGCAGCAGCTCAAAAACGCCCACCCCCAGCTCAACTTCATCATCCTCACCGCCTACGATGACGAGGAGCAAATCTACCACGCCATTCGCATCGGCGCGTCGGCTTATTTTTCCAAAGACGTCAATCCGGTGCAGCTGATCGAGACCGTGCGCCTCGTGGCCGAGGGCTACTACGTGATTTCGGGGAAACGGATGACGGCAGAACAAGTGGAGCAATGGCTGTTGGCGGGGTATCGGCGCTACGGCGTCACCCCCGATGACGAAGCTTTCACGCCATTGACGACCCGCGAGATGCAGATCCTCGAGCTGATCATCGAAGGATTGAGCAACAAGGAGATTTCTTATCGGTTAGGCATCAGCCAGCAGACCGTCAAAAACCACGTCACTTCGATCCTGTCCAAACTAAATCTTTCTGACCGCACGCAGGCGGCGATCTACGCCCTGCGGCGCGGGTGGGTGCGGTTGTGAAGCTTTCTCGCCGCGCCCATGCAACGCATCCATCATCGGGAGGTTGAGGATGGCCACTAATCCATGGGAACAGTTTCTGGAAACCTGTCACCGGGGTTATGACAGGGTCCAACAGGAGCTCAAAGAAGTAGACATGCTGATCCAGCAGACATCCACGGAGGTGGACCGCCTGGTGCAGCACAACGCGCGCGCCGCCGCCCGAGTACGACAGGTCGAGGCGCAGTTTGAGACCGTGCCCCGTGAGGACATCAAAACGGCCTATTCGACCATGTTGGAAAACCAGCAGCGGCTGTTTACCATGCGCGGGCAGCTGGAAAAACTGCAAAGCGACCAGAAAAACCTCACCCGCCTCATGGAGCTCTACAAGCACATATTGGAGCAGACCGAACCGGCCATCGAGACGCCGGGAGCCCCTGCCGATGTTCCCAAATCCCCGCAGGCCATCGTCACCAGCATTATCGAGGCCCAGGAACGGGAACGCCAGCGACTTTCGCGGCAGATGCACGATGGCCCCGCGCAGTCGCTGACCAACCTGGTGTTGCAGGCCGAGATCTGCGAGCGTTACTTCGACCGCAGCCCCGAGCGCGCCCGAGCCGAGCTGGCGGAGCTCAAGAAAAACGTCGTCAGCACCTTCCAGAAAGTCAAGGGCTTTATCTTCGACCTGCGCCCCATGATGCTGGATGATCTTGGGCTCATGCCCACCCTCAAGCGCTATGTAGAAGAGCTGAAGGACAGCGGCTACCCCGGGGTCACCTTGACCCTCACCGGCAAGGAACGGCGCCTGGTCAGCTACAAAGAAGTGGCCATCTTCCGCCTGATTCAAGAGCTGGTCAACATCGGGCGGGAGCACGGACGCGCCACGAACATCAAAATCACCATGGACCTGGGCGAGAGCCAGGCGCGGATTGGCATTGAAGACAACGGCAGCGGCTTCGAACTGGATGAAGCCCTGACCTCTCCCAACGCCGTGCACCTGGGACTGCTGCCGTTGCGCGAACGGGTGGAAATGCTGGAAGGCGAGATCACCTTCAGCAGCAGCATTGGACAGGGGATGCGCACGACGTGCACCCTGCCCATCGAGCCGGCCTGAAAGGTCCCGCGGGCGGCTATTGACATCAGGTTAAGCCGTGCTACACTAAAGTTACGCTGATCTAACTTTGCAGCAAAACAGCGGCGAGTCGTAAAGTCGGTACATTCACGCTGATCACAACGCACAAAAGGCTACTCAAATTTGAATTGATGAGGAGGTTCCTGAACATGCGCACTAACCGAACTGTGATCCTTGTCCTGATGCTGTTACTGTTGGTCGTCGCAGCTGGCGCCTATTTCTTGATGCGCCCCCGTAATACTCAGACCCCCACAGGCGAGGTGACCGTTACGGAACCGCCTTACCAGGAGACGATTGAAATCGTCGTGGCCGCGCAGAACATTCCCCGTGGGGAGCGGCTCAGCGTCGAGAATCTGGCAGTAGTCCTGCAACCCTGGCCTAAAGACGCCCTGCCCCTCGAATACTTCGATTCTCTGGAGCAGGTGAATCAGAAATTCGCGCGCATGGACATCCCGCGCGGTATGCCGATCACCCCAGGGATGTTGGGACAACCCGGCGGCATGCTCTCGGTGGAGGGCTCGGCCGCCGCGTTATTCGAAAGCGGGCGTGTGGCGTATACCATCCCTATGGATGCCCAGGGCGCGGTTGCTTGGGCGCCCATGCCCGGCGATCGGGTACACGTCCTCGCAACGATCCAACTCATCAACATAGATCCCGACTTCCAGAGCCCGCTGCCCAACAAATTCCTCTCGCTGCCCGCCACAACAGAGGAACAGCAGCTGAGCGGCGATTATGGACGCTTTGAGACGCTTCCCAATGGGCAGGATGCGCTCGTCTACCAATCCGGTTCCGCTATTCCCAATCTGGTCGTGCAAATGACCGTGCAAAACGCCATCGTCTGGCGCATCGGCATCTGGGATGAAACAGCGGCGCCAGTGACCACTGCTTCCGCCCAACAGGATCAATCAACCAGCTTTCTCGGCACAACGCAGCAGACAGAAGCTACCCCCGTGGCCCCCCCCCTCATGCGAAGCGATATCGAACCGGTAACCCTGCTAGTCTATCCCCAGGACGCCCTGGTGCTCAAATACCTGTCGGAAATGGGCGCTGACCTGGATCTGGTCCTGTGTTCTGCTGCCGACAGCGGCCCGGTCATCACCGAACCGGTGTGGCTGCGGTATGTCCTCGACAAATACCAGATTTCCGATCAGCCCTCCGATCTGCCCGTAGCTGCGACGCCCGTGCACCCCCCTTTGACGCTGCCCACCGTAGCGCCTACGGCGCCCGCCAACTAATTCAGCCATGATGAGGGAGGTTTGAGAACCGGTGGCCGGTGAAAAGATTCGGGTCATGATCGTGGATGATGTCGCGGAAACGCGCGAGCAGTTGCGCAAGCTGCTCTCGTTCGACGCCGACATTCAAGTCGTCGCCATGGCGGGCAGCGGCGAAGAAGCCGTCAGCACTGCCACAAACGTGCAGCCCGATGTGGTGCTGATGGACATCAACCTGCCGGGGATGGACGGGATCACCGCCACCAGCAAATTGCTGGAGGTCGCCCCAGCTGCCCAGGTCGTGATGCTCTCCGTACAAGGCGAGTCAGACTATATGCGCCGGGCGATGATGGCCGGGGCGCGGGACTACCTGACCAAACCGCCCAGCGCCGATGAGCTCACCGACGCGATTCACCGCATGGCCAAACTGCGCCCCACACGTCCGGTCGAGGGCCTCGCCTCCGCCACCGGCTTCACCGCCGGCGGCCTGAGCCTGCCCGGCGGGGCCGCGCGACGGGGCAAAATCATCACCGTGTTCAGCCCCAAGGGCGGAACAGGATGCACCACCACGGCGGTCAACCTGGCAATTGCGCTGCAGAGCTCGGCGGGACCGGAGGTCAAAGTCGCCCTGGTAGATTTGAGCCTGCAATTTGGCGACGCCGCCATCTTCATGAAGCTGCAGCCCACACGCACCCTCGCCGACCTGGCCTCGCGCGCGACAGAACTGGATTCGGAATTGCTGGCGACCGTCATGGTCCCCCACCCTTCAGGGATCAAAGTACTCGCCGCGCCGCCGACGCCTGAAGATGCAGAGAGCCTCCTGACCGCAGAAGCGGTAGATGAGGCCGGCGGCAATCGGCTGATCAAAGCCATCCTCAAATTCATGCGTCAGGAATTCGATTATCTGATCATTGACACCTCCCACGCGGTAGACTCCGTGCTCCTGGCGTTGCTCGACCTGAGCGACATGCTGTTGGTGGTGCTACGGCCGGTCATTCCCGAAATCCGCGGCGCGCGGATGCTCATTGATCTGCTGCAAAAGATGCATTACGACATGCGCAATGTGGGTTTGATCATCAATAGCGTTGACAACAAGCGGATGGGGATTCAACCCGAAGCCATCGAGCGCAACATGATGCCGGCGCTGGCGCGCCTCCCACTGGACGAACGCATTGCCTTGACTGCCGCCAACTACGGCGTGCCCTTCGTGATCAAGGAGCCACGTTCGCCTCTTGGCCAGGCCGTGATCAAACTGGCACAAGAAATTGACAAGCGTTTCACCGAGGAAGCCACGGAAGCAGCACAGCCGGTCGAGGCTCAACGCCGCGCTGGCCTGGGACGCCTGCTGTAGGTGGACTTGTAGCTCTGCTAGCTGAGGAGGAGTAACGTGTCGCTGTTACGCCGTATTGAGAAGAAAGAACCTGCTGCGGGATCCACCCCTTCTGGCCCGGCAGCGCCGGGTGGAACGGCCTCCGAGCAAGTGGCAACTGCACAACGTCGGCCGGCATCTCCCCCACGGGACGCTTACATAGATCTCAAGAGTCGCGTGCAAAACCGGTTGGTGGCGGAGCTGGATCCCAGCATGGACATCTCGCGCACCGATGAAGTGCGTCGCACGATCCGCCAGATGTACGAAACTATCCTTGAAGAGGAAAGCATCGTCCTCAGCCGGACCGAGCGCGAACGGCTGTTTGAACAGATCGTGGCAGAAATCCTCGGCCTGGGGCCCTTGGAGCCGCTGTTAGCGGACGATTCCGTCACCGAAATCATGGTCAACGGTGCCAAAAACGTCTACGTGGAACGTAGCGGCAAGCTCGAACGCACTTCGGTCACCTTCGAGTCCAACGAGCACCTGATGCGCATCATCGAGCGGATTGTGGCGCCCCTCGGACGGCGCATTGATGAGAGCAGCCCGCAGGTAGATGCGCGCTTGAAGGACGGCTCCCGCGTCAACGCCGTCATCCCGCCGATCTCCCTGGTCGGGCCGGTGTTGACCATCCGCAAGTTCTTCAGAGTGCCTTTGCAGGTAGCGGACCTGATACGCCTGGGGACGGCGACGGAAGAGGTGATGGAGTTTCTACGGGCGTCCGTGGTTGCGGCGCTCAACATCATCGTTTCGGGCGGTACCGGCACGGGCAAAACCACCTTCCTGAACGTGCTTTCCAGTTACATTCCGGCTGATGAACGCATCATCACCATCGAAAACGCCGCCGAGCTGCAATTACGGCAGGATCATGTGGTCACGCTGGAATCCCGCCCCCCTAATATCGAAGGCAAGGGCGAAATCACCATCCGCGACCTGGTCATCAATGCGCTGCGGATGCGCCCCGATCGCATCGTCGTGGGGGAGTGCCGCGGCGGCGAAGCCCTGGACATGCTACAAGCCATGAACACCGGTCACGAGGGGAGCATGACCACGCTCCATGCCAACAACACCCGGGAAGGGCTCTCGCGCCTGGAGACGATGGTGCTCATGGCCGGCATGGAATTGCCGCACCGCGCTATCCGCGAGCAGATCGCTGCCGCGATTGATCTGATCATCCACCTGGAACGGTTGCGTGATGGCTCGCGACGGGTCGTCGCCATCACCGAAGTCCAAGGCATGGAGGGGGATGTCATCACCACGGCAGATATCTTCAAATTCGAGCAAGTCGGCTTCGAGAATGGCAAAGTCATCGGGCGCCTACGCCCTACGGGAATCCGTCCCAAGTTCATTGACCGCATCGAACAGGCCGGGATTCACTTACCGGCATCGGTTTTTGGTGTTGGAGAACGGTTACGCAATTACTGACGCATCGCAGTTGAAAGAAGGTGTTCGGCGATGACATGGTTTTTTGTGCTCATTGGCATAGCAGAGGCCATGCTGTTAGTGTTCAGCCTCCGCGGCAGGCGGGAAGGGGAGGATCTGGTAAAAGACCGCGTCGGGAGCAGGCGCGAGAAGAAAGAGAGGGCAGAGAAGAGCGAAGGCCCTTCGAAACTGGGCAAGGCGGTGGATCGCGCGGTGGCCGGACGCGGCTTCGCCAACACCCTCGCCGATCAGCTAGCGCGCGCCGACCTCAAGCTTACCGTCGGCGAATACCTCATCATTAGCGTCACGGTGGGGCTTGGCGCGGCGTTGCTCTTCTACATCCTCAACCGGGCCATCTTGATCCCGGTAGGACTGATCGTGGGATTTCTCGGCCCGCGGATCTATCTCTCTCAGCGACAAAGCAGCCGTCTCAAGGCTTTTGACGCCCAGCTGGGGGACGCCCTCAACCTGATGGTGAACTCGCTGCGGGCCGGTTATAGCACCCTGCAGGCCATGGATGTGATCTCCAAAGAAATGCCCGAGCCCATTTCCAAGGAATTCGGGCGCGTGGTGATGGAGTTACAGCTGGGGGTGGATTTCGACACGGCCATGCAGCATCTCATACGGCGTATGCCCAGCCCTGACCTCGATCTGATGATTACCGCGATGAGCGTGCAACGTGAAGTCGGCGGGAACCTGGCCGAGGTGTTGGACGCCATCAGCTTCACCATCCGCGAACGGGTGCGCATCAAGGGCGAAATCAAGGTGCTCATCGCGCAAGGGCAGCTCACCGGCTATCTGCTCACCTTCCTGCCGTTCGGTCTGGCAGCGTTTCTCTACATGTACAATCCGGACTTCATGGGGCCCATGTTCACCGATCCTTGCGGTTGGCTCATGCTCGGCATCTCAGTCGTGCTGATTGCCGTGGGGTATTTCGTGATCAACAAGATCATCTCGATCGAAGTATAGAGCGAGGGAGCATAGAACATGGCAGGCATCATTGCCCTGGTAGTAGTATTCGGCGGCGCGGTGTTGCTCCTGGTGTTACGGGGTCGGGGCAGCACGCAAAGCCTGGACGAACGGATCGAAGAGATGGCCGCCCTGGGACAACCCATCTCCCTGGAGAAGCTCGAACTCTCCGAACCCTTTACGGAGCGCGTGATCAAGCCCCTGGTCCAGGGCCTCTCACTGCGCGTGCAGCGCGCGACCCCGCAAAAGTTGCTTGAACAAGCTCAGCACCAACTCGAACTGGCCGGCATGTTACAAAAAATCAAGCCGGCGCAGTTTGTCGCCCTTCGACTCTTCACCACCGTCGGCGGCGGCATTCTGGGCATTCTGGTGGGAGGGTTAGCCGCGGATTCCGGACTTGGGCAAAGGCTGTTGATCATCGGCGGCGGCATCGTCTTCGGCTATATCATGCCGCAATACCTGCTCACCTCACAAATCCGCAAGCGCCAGGAGAACGTGCTCAAGGCGCTGCCGGATGCCCTGGATCTGCTGACCATCTGCGTCGAGGCGGGCCTGGGTTTCGATGCCGCGATGTCCAAGGTCGCGGAAAAGTGGGAGAACGAACTCAGTTACGCCTTCATGCGCGCCGTTCAAGAAATGCAGTTGGGCAAGCTGCGCCGGGAAGCGTTGCGCGACATGGCCAATAGCCTGGATGTCGGCGATGTGACCTCATTCGTGGCGGCGATTGTCCAGGCCGATCAATTGGGCGTCAGCATGGCCAAGGTGATGCGCATTCAATCGGAACAGATGCGCATGAAACGTCGGCAACGGGCGGAGGAAAAAGCCCGGCAGGCGCCGGTAAAAATCATGATTCCGCTAGTTTTTTTCATCTTCCCCACCATTTTGATCGTGCTACTAGGGCCAGCAATATTAAAGATCAAGGACACCGGTCTCTTTGGCGGGTAACAACTCCGAGGTTTCCCAAAGCTCCGCCCTGCGCCTTGCCGCTAGCGGAACCAGCGGCAAGGAACGATGGCTGAATGCGTTCTTTCAGAGCCTGGGACAGTCGTATCGGTGGCTGTTGGATCTCGTCACGCCGCCGTTGTGTGTGGGATGTCGGGCGGTGGGGGTATGGCTGTGCTCAACCTGCGCGGCTAAAATTCCCCTGTATGGGGACGCCCAATGTCCCCGCTGTGGACGCCCGTGGACCCAGGACGGCCCCTGTACAGTCTGTCGGGAACATCCCTTGCAGGTGAATCCTGTGCGTTCGGCTTTTCTTTTTGAAGAACCCATCCGCAGTGCCATCCATGCTTTGAAGTACCGCGGCGGCGTGCAAGTCATCGAAGCGTTAGCGGAGCCGTTAGCGCTGGCCTGGCGCACGTGGGACCTGGACAGCGATTTGCTGGTGCCGGTGCCGCTGCACGCACGGCGGGAAGCTCGCCGGGGCTACAATCAGGCACAGGTGTTGGCGCACGCGCTCGGAGCGCAGCTCGGATTGCCTACCGCCTCACGGGCGCTGCAGCGCGTCCGTGAAACCGCCTCACAAACGCGGCTAGACCGTGAAGCCCGCCATCGCAACGTCGCAGATGCCTTCGCCGTTTTCCCCGGATTGGAGCTGACAGGAATGACCATCACGTTAGTGGATGACGTGGCAACGACCGGCGCCACGTTGAATGCCTGTGCCACCGTCTTGTTGGAAGCCGGAGCGGCGGCGGTCAACGCCTTCACTCTGGCGCGCGCCCCATAGCTGGACTATACCAATTTCTCAGGAGGGCATACAATGAACGTGCAGATCTACAATCGGAATCTGGAATTGACCGAACGTCTGAGTGAATATGTGGAAAGTAAAGTAGAGAGGCTCAGCCGTTACCTTGCAGATATTGAGGACGTGCGGGTGGATCTCAGCGCCACCAACGCGCGGGATGCGTCGCGGCGCATGGTGGCGCAAATCACCATCCGCGTCCCCCGTTCCGTGCTGCGAGCAGAAGAACGCGCTGGAGATGTGTTTTCAGCGTTCGACGCCGTCATGGACAAGATGGAACGGCAGATTCGGCGTTATAAAGAGCGCAAGGCCGATCATCGGGGCGAAGCCGTGATGCCGGATGATGTGGAACAGGCCGCCGCCATGGAAACTGCCGCCGAGGAAGTCGAGGCTCAAAGCGGGAAGATCGTGCGGGTCAAGCGCTTTGAGGTGAGCACCATCCCGCCGGAAGAAGCCGTCGAGCAGATGGAGCTGTTGGGGCATTTCTTTTACATCTTCACGGACGCGGCCGATGGCCACCTGAGCGTGGTCTACAAACGAGAGGACGGGGATTACGGCCTGATCAAACCCATTTACTAACCTGCCCTGCAAACTGGTAAGAAAATCGCGCGGTGCACATTTGGGTGCACCGCGCGATCTTTGTGTCAGACGCCGTTCAGACCTCGGGAACGGGCTCCTCCGCTGCCGCCGGGGCTGCCGGTTCTTCTTCTTCCGGCGCCGGCAGCAGAACCACCTCGAGCACCTGATCCATCGTCTCCACCAGCACCATCTCAAGGGCGCGCAGGATATTCTTGGGGACCTCCTGCAGATCAGGTTCGTTGGCCTTGGGGAGGACCACCGTCTTGACGCCGGCGCGATGCGCGGCCAGCAATTTCTCCTTCAGCCCGCCAACCGGCAGGACCCGTCCCCGAAGCGTGATCTCACCCGTCATCGCCACATCATGACGCACCGGGCAACCGGTGAAGGCAGAGACCATCGCTGCCGCCATGGTGATGCCCCCCGACGGGCCATCTTTGGGAATGGCGCCTTCCGGCAAGTGCACGTGAACGTCAGTTTTGTCGAACTCTTCGGCGTCTATGTCCCACATGTCAGCGTGGGAACGCAAATACGTACTGGCCGCCTGCGCCGATTCCTGCATGACGTCGCCCATCTGCCCGGTGAGCGTGAGCCCGCCCTTGCCGGGGATGAGCGCCACTTCGACCGGCAGGAGATCGCCGCCATTCGGCGTCCACGCCAGGCCCATCGCCACCCCCACCTCATCCCGCTGTTCGAGGCGCTCGTGAAGATAGCGCGGCGGGCCGAGATAGCGGTCGGCAGTGCGCGGGGTGACCCGCGTGAGCGGACGCTTTTCCTCTGCCAGACGACGAGCCGCTTTGCGACACAGGCTGCCGATCTCACGCTCCAGGTTGCGGACGCCGGCCTCATAGGTGTAACCGCGAATCAGCAGATGCAGCGCGCTGGTGGTGAAATGTGGCGGCTGCGCTTCCAGGCCGTTCAACTCCAGCTGCCGGGGGATCAAAAAGCGCCGCGCGATTTCGATTTTCTCTTCCTCGGTGTAGCCGGGAAATTCAATGACCTCCATGCGATCTTCCAAGGCGGGCGGAACCGTGTCCAGGATATTCGCTGTGGTGATGAAAAGCACCTGCGAGAGGTCATACGAAATCTCCAGATAGTGATCCGAGAAAGCGTGATTCTGCTCCGGGTCGAGCACTTCGAGCAGCGCCGACGAAGGGTCGCCGCGGAAGTCCTGCCCCAGCTTGTCAATCTCGTCCAGCATGAACACGGGGTTCACCGTGCCGGCGCGGCGCATCGTTTGAATGATCCGTCCTGGCAACGCGCCGATGTAGGTGCGGCGATGGCCGCGGATCTCCGCCTCGTCGCGCACGCCGCCGAGCGAGACGCGCACAAACTCACGGCCCAGCGCTTCCGCAATCGAGCGTCCCAGAGAGGTCTTCCCCGTGCCCGGTGGCCCCACGAAACAGAGAATCGTGCTACGAATCTTTTCCGGCGCCAGTTTGCGCACGGCGATGTACTCCAGAATCCGCTCTTTGGCTTTGGGCAGCCCGTAATGCCGGGATTCAAGCACCTGCGCCGCATTCTTCAGGTCGAGATTGTCCACCGTGGTTTTGAGCCACGGCAGCGCGAGCAGCCAATCGAGATAGGTACGAATGATGCCGATTTCGGGCGCCATCGGCGGCAGCATCGCCAGTCGTCCCAGTTCCTCCTCCGCCCGCTGCCGTACATGTTCGGGCAGTTCGGCCTGCTCCAGCTGCTCGCGCAGCTGGGCGACATCTTGCATGAAGACGTCGGATTCGCCCAGCTCGCGCTGAATCGCGCGCATCTGCTCCCGGAGGAAGTACTCCCGCTGCGAACGATCCACTTCCTGCTGCACCCGCGATTGGATTTGATCCTCCAACTCGAGGACGTCCAGCTCGCGCGCCAGCTGCGCGCTGATCTTCTGCAACCGCTCGACCGCGTCGAAGGTCTCCAGGATCTCCTGGCGCTCCTCGATGTTCAGGTCCACCATCTGCGCGACGAGATCCGCCAGCGGCCCCGGCTCCTCGACATTCATCGCGTAGATGTAGGCTTCCTCCGGCAGGCTGTGGTCGAGATGCACGACCTTCTCGAACATCGCCAGCACGGCGCGCATCAGCGCTTCGACCAGCGGCGTGTCCGCAGTCGTCTCCTGGATGGTTTCGACCCGCGCGACCAGATAGGGCTCTAGCTGGACAAATTCGAGGATGCGCACGCGCGCGTAGCCCTGAGCGATGGCACTCGTCGTGCCGTCCGGCAGGCGAATGGAACGGGCGATGGAAATCTCCGTGCCCACGCGATAGATCTGCTCAGGCGTCGGATATTCCTCCTCGGATTCAGGGGTCTCCGGCAATTGCGCCACTGTCACCAATGGCCAATCTTCCTTGAGCGCCGCTTCGAGCGCGATGAGCGAAGGCGTCCGCCCCACGTAGAGGGGCGTCACCATCCGCGGGTAGACGACAAGTTCCCGCAGCGGCAAGATGATCGCCTCAAAGGGGCCTTCTTCCGCTTCGTGATCCTCGTCCAAGCCGAAAAATTCATCGGGCAAAACAGGCAGGTTATCCCAATCCATCATAATTGTCTCAACACCTTATGGCGAAGTCATCGCCTCCGCCTGCCAGGGTTCATCGTCCCAATCGCTCTGTGGCAGGTTGAGGGGCGCCGTCTGAGCATACACGGCGCGAATGTCGGCGACCAAAAAGACCGAGCCGGTCACCAGGATGCCAAACTCACTGTCCGCCCGCTGACAGGCCTGCTCCAGGGCCCGCTGCGGATTGACGGCGATTTCCGCGCCGTGTCCCAGGTCAGCGCACAAGTCCGCCAGCTGATAGGGGACGGCCGCGCGGGGATGGTAGGAGCGGGTCACGATGATGTGCTCGCTGACGGGCAGCAGCGCGCGCAAGATCCCGGCAATGTCCTTATCGGTGGACGCGCCAAAGACGAGGATCCACCGCCGGCCGGGGAACCATTCCGCGAGCGAGTCCGCCAGCCGTTGCGCGGAATAGGCGTTGTGAGCGCAGTCCACGACCAGCAACGGATCATGGTGCAACACTTCCATGCGGCCGGGCCAGACGGTGTGCGCGAGTCCCTCTCGCACGACTTGCGGCGTGAATTGGGGAAGGCCGTGCTCTCGCGCCACGGCCGCCGCGGTCACCGCCGTTGCAGCATTTTCGCGCTGGAAGCTGCCGATGAGAGGCAGCTCGTACTCGCCCTCGAAAGCATCGGGGGCGCCGTTGTGCTGCAGGACAAAACGTTGACGGTGATACCGGCGCTCCAGCACTTCCCAGGTCCAGGTGCGCTCGACGAGGGTAAGCGGGGCCTCTCGGGCGGTCGCGACGGTCTCGAAGACGGCACGGGCTTCGGGGTGTTGGGGCGCCACCACTACCGGCACCCCCGGCTTGATGATGCCGGCTTTTTCGCCCGCGATCGCCGCGAGCGTGTCCCCCAGCAGATAGGTGTGATCCAGGCTGATCGAGGTGATGACGCTGACGAGCGGGGTGATGACATTCGTGGCGTCCAGCCGTCCACCGAGGCCCACTTCGATCACGGCAAGATCCACCTGCTGGCGGGCGAAGTAGAGGAAAGCCAGCGCCGTCGTCACCTCAAAGATCGTCAGGTCGGGGTTGTCGCCGATGAGGGGCCGCAGTTCGGTGAGCATGGCGGCCATGTCGGCGCGCGAGATCGGCTCGCCGTTGATCTGCATCCGCTCGCGGTAGGTGTGCAGGTGCGGGGAGGTGTAGAGCCCGGTCTTCAGTCCGGCCGCGACCCCTATGGAAGCCAGCATCGCCGAAACAGAGCCCTTGCCCTTGGTGCCGGCAATGTGCAGTTTGGGATACGCCAGGTGCGGGTTTCCCAGCTGTGCCAGGAAATCCACCACCCGCTCGAGACGAAACTCCTCCGGGGAGTACCGCTCGATGCGGCGCTTTTCATAATCTACCAGGCTATAAAGGTATCTCAGGGCTTCATGGTAGTTCATGGTCATTCATCCACACATAAAGAATGGAGCCGGAAGCCCGGCTCCAGAGCTATTTTACCCGATTTTAGGGCTTTGACAAGGGTAGCGGGCAGGTTACATCAGGCGCGCGTTGGGGGCGATATCCAGGTCGAGGTTGCCGCGGACGCCCGCCTGAAAGCGGCGGCTGCCAGCGGCGGCAATCATCGCCGCGTTGTCGGTGCAGAGAATGGGCGGCAACATGAAGACCGGGACGCCGGCGCGGCTGCGCATCGCCGAGCGCAGGGCGGTATTGGCCGAGACGCCGCCGGAAAGCGCCACACAGGCCGCCCCGAACTCCCGCGCGGCCTGCGCCGTCTTCACGGCCAATACTTCGACTACGGCCGCCTGGAACGACGCCGCCATGTCCGCAATCAGGCGCAACGGACGAGGGCCGTTGTAGCGGCTGAGAGTGCGCAGCACTTCGGTCTTCAGCCCGCTGAAGCTGAAGTCAAAAGTCCCCGGCAGCCAGGCACGGGGAAAGTCGAACGCGCGCGGATTGCCGTGCTGCGCGGCCTTCTCGATGGCCGGCCCGCCGGGATAGCCCAGGTCCAACATCCGCGCCACCTTGTCGAAGGCCTCTCCCGCCGCGTCATCGAGCGTGCTGCCGATAGGCTGGTACTGCCCGTGATCCCGCATCAACACCAGCTCGGTGTGTCCTCCCGAGACGATGAGCGCCAGCAGGGGGAAGGGAGGGCCGCCGGCAGTCCCTTCGGCATTGAGCCAATGAGCGTAGAGATGTCCCTCCAGGTGATTCACGGGCACGAGGGGGAGATTACGTCCCAAAGCCACGCCCTTGGCAAAATTCAGTCCCACCAGCAGGGAGCCGGGCAACCCCGGCCCGTACGTCACGGCGACCGCGTCGAGGTCTTGCCAGCCGAGATGCGCCTCCTGCAGGGCAGTCTCGACCACCGGCACGATGGTCTCGATGTGCGCGCGGGCGGCCAGCTCCGGGAAAACGCCGCCGTAGGGAGCGTGCAATTCGATCTGCGAGGCAATGACATTCGAGAGGATCAGCCGCCCTTCCTCCACTACCGCCGCAGCGGTTTCATCGCACGAGGTTTCAATCCCCAAAATTCGCAACGCCATAGTTCAAACGTTTTCACCCCATCGGAATGACCAGATCGTAAGGGAAATCGGTGAGGTTGTGCACCGCGCCGGCCTCGTCAATCCACAGCACATCCTCCAGCCGACAGCCCATGCCCTCGTCCGGGTAATACAGCCCCGGTTCAGCGGTGAAGACGTGCCCCGGCCGGAGCAGCGTCTTCTCGCGGAAAAACGGCTCCTCATGAACGTCCAGCCCCACCCCATGCCCCACCGTGTGCACGTAGCCGGACAGAGTCGTCGGATCCTCCTCGATGGTGAGATGCCCGCGCTCACGGTAGCAGGCACAGGTCAACGCCTGATAGCGCCGGGCTTCCGCGCCGGCCTCAACCTGGGAGATGACGCTCTCCAGGCACGCGCGCGTGTCGTCGTAGAGCCGCTGCACGGCCGGCGGCGCATAGCCCAGGCAAAACGTGCGGGTCATGTCGAAGAAATAGCCGCCGCCCGCCTCACGCGGGAAGATGTCGAAGACGATGCTCTCCCCCAACCGCATCGGCGCCGTCAGTGTGCCCTTGCTGTGCGGGATGCCGGCGTCGCGGCCGGTGGAGAAGATGAAACCTTCGGGATCTTCCAGGTCTTGTAAAGCGATCTGCCGGCGGATGAAGGCGTGCACGTCGCCGACGGTCAGCGGCGCCCCATCGGCGCGGCGGAGGGTTTCATCCGCGGCGACGGCGTGTTGCTTCAAGAAGGCGAGGGTCGCGTCCACCACCCCGGCGGTACGACGTCCCGCCTCACGGATACGGCCGACTTCGGCGGCGGACTTGGTAGCGCGCGCTTCATCCAACACCGTGCGACCGAACTCCCCCACGACGGTCACCTCCGGCAAGGCCGTATCGAGGGCGCGCAGCAAGCGATAGGCGGCGCCCTGATCCTCCATGCCGTAGAACCCGACATTGCCGCGCACCCCGAGGTCCTCGAAAATGCGCCCGAAGAACGCGACGCGAGCTGCCAGCGCAGCTCCGGCGTGCTCGCGCAACAGCTGTGAGTAATTGTACCGCGTCTCCAGGATCAGGGGAACTCCGGCAGTCTGCGCTTCCTCGCGCTCCATGGAGCCCACGATCAAGATCGGCTCGGCGTCCCGCTTTTTGATCCAGATCGCGTGCGAGATCAGCGCCCCATTCAAAAGGTAAATGAGGGGAGGATTTCCGCGCACGAGGCCGGTCACGACCATCGCGTCCAGATTGCGTTCCCGCATCAAAGCATCCAGATCAGTTTTCATAAGATGATCTCCTCTGAAAATCAGCAAATCTCAAAATCACTTGCATGGCAAAGGTAACGCAAACTTCAGGCTGCAGGCCGTGGAAACGTGAGCACCTGAGCACGTAAGCACGTGTGCACGTGAGCACGTAAGTACGTGTGCCCCTCAGCGCTTGCGAAAGATCGAAATCATCACCCAAAATCCCAATCCTATGGCCACAGCGAAGCCAAACCAGAGGACGGCCTGAAGCGTGGTGCTCCCCTGCGAGGCAGAAGGCATGATGATGGCAATGCCGATCGTCATCCCGGCGATGATGAAACTGAACGCCAGACGGGTTATCATGCGATCCAACCGATCAACAATTCCCCTGTCCAGCCCCAGCGGAATCGGCTCGCGGGCGTCTATGCGGGCAAGCCAGCGTGAGGCAGCGCGCGGAAGTTCGTCCAGCAAATCCTCCCAGACCAGGCCCTGGCGCAGGAGCTGTTCGGCGTGCCGGCGGTTGGGCAGAATGTCCTTCAGCAGCAGGCGGCGGGCAGAGGGACGCGCAAATCCAAAGATGTCAAAATCAGGAGCAAGCTGCCGCCCGATGCTTTCCATCATCGAAATGACCTTCGCCAACAACCAGTAGCTTGAGGGCAGTCGCAGCCGGTATCGAAAGACGATGGGACGGATCTCGTTGATGACCTCCGCCGCTTTGATGTCGTTGAGGGGGATGCCGGTGTAACGGCGCAATAGCGTCTGAATCTCGCGCCCCAGCTGACGGCGGTCCACATCGGCCGGCGCCGCGCCGATGTGGATCAGCTGATCCACCACTCCCTCCGCATCCAGCAGTGCGGCCATCGCGTAGAGCCGAATGAGATTGACGCGATCCCCATCGCTGAGGGTGCCTACCATGCCGAAATCCATGGCGCCGATAGCGCCACTCTTCATCACCACCAGATTGCCGGGGTGCGGGTCGGCATGGAAAAAACCATCTTCCAGAATCTCCTTGACCGACATGCGCGCCGCCTGAGTGGCCAGCTGCTGCAGGTCAAAACCGGCGGCTTTGAGGGCGGCGACATTGTCAATCTTGATGCCGCTGATGCGTTCCAACGTCAGGACGCGCCGGGTCGTGTATTCCCAATACACTTTGGGGATGTAAATGCCCGGTTCATGGGCAAAAGTCTGGCGGAAACGGTCGGCATTGTGTCCCTCGCGCAGATAATCGAGCTCCTGATGCAGCGTTTCGGCAAAATCATCCGCGATGGCCTCAAGGTCGTAATACTCCCCCATGGACGTGTGATGCTGAACGTAGTGGGCCAGGTCCTTGAGGATGGTCAAATCCACCTCGATGGTGGGGACGATGTTGGGGCGCTGCACTTTGATCACGACCTGCTGCCCATCCGCGAGGAGCGCGCCGTGCACCTGCGCCAAAGAGGCAGCGGCCATGGGTTGCTGCTCTATCCGTCTGAACACCGTCTCCGGCGCCGCGCCGAGCTCTTCCGCGATCACCTCCCGCATGATGTCCCAGGGCAGCGGCGGGACTTGATCCTGCAGGCGGGCCAGCTCCGCGACATACTCCGGGGGCAACACATCGGGGCGCGTGCTCAGCACCTGTCCGAGCTTGACGAAAGTGGGGCCGAGCTCCTCCAGCGCCTCCCGGAAATGCACCGGCAGGGACTGCGGCTCAGAAGTGGGGTAGCGACGCCAACGCTGCCGCCAGGTGCGCTCCATGGGCAGCATACCGACCATGGAGCCGAACCCATGCCGCACGAAGACGCTCAAGATGTGCCGGTAACGGCGCAGCTGTCCGATGCGGCGGGTCAAAGGCAGACCGATCACAGCGCCTTCCTATCGCGGAGGAGCTTCGCGGACAGCGGGATTTCACCCGCCAGCACTAACACGGCCAGGCGAAGCCTGCGTAGAGCAGCAAGAGCAGCAGCCCCCAAAACAACACACTGCGCCAAAAAAGATCTCTTGCGAGCAGGACCGAATTGGACGATGGTTGATTTGTTTCAGCTGATGACGTCATGGCAATCGTGTACGTAGATGAAAAAGAGTTTGGGAATTTCGTTGCCCTGTTCACGACGATGAGGGTTGCCCAGGGCTCCCGGGCGCGACCTCCAGGTCAAACGCAGCGTTCAGCGTCGGGAGCAACTCGGACAGGAGCGCCGCACGCTCACTCGAATTGACGCCCTGCAATAACAGTCCCAAATGGTTCTGGATGAGGGCCTTGAGGAGCTGCGTGCGCTCCTGAGGGGAAAGCGCCGTGATCAGCGTAGGCAACAACGCCTCAGTGAGCTGCAACAATCCTTGCGGATCGGCGTTTTGCAAATACTGGGTAGCAAGCCGCAATTTCAGGTCGCTCACGCTTAAGCCGTCGTGTCGTTTTCGGGGGGCGCGGCAGGCGTCAGCTGCGCTTTCAGGGCCTCAATCTCGGCCTTGAGGGCCTCGACGTTGCTGACGGTCGCTACATGCATGTCGGTAAGCGCAGCATCGAGCTCCTCGCGGACGAGCTTGCGGAGCGCACCGCGCTCTTCTTCCCCGCGCTTGACCAGTTCATCGGCAAGTTGCGACACCTCGTCGCGGGCAGCATGACCCTCTTTGGCCAGCTCTTCGGCTATCGTTCGCGCTTTCTCGTGAGTCAGCGCCAACAAGCCAATCCCCAACAGCAAGGGACGCTCCAGATGTTCTTTCATCTCGTCAACCTCCTTCGAAAATAACCTCCGTTAGGCCATTGCCTCACCAAGAGCAATCTGAACCTTGGCCCCGGTGAGCTTCTCCAATTGTCGCGTGTAATAGGCCACTTTGGCATCCTTGTCGCGCTGATTGTAG
>Ga0208198_1001280_pt1 | contig 22802 bp, 16 predicted proteins | sample AD_JPNTR2_MetaG_FD_184446 | JGI IMG/M metagenome (GOLD analysis project Ga0208198, IMG submission 184446) | Active sludge microbial communities of municipal wastewater-treating anaerobic digesters from Japan - AD_JPNTR2_MetaG (SPAdes) (version 2) | ecosystem: Engineered > Bioreactor > Anaerobic...
GCGTACCATCGAATTAAACCACATGCTCCTCCGCTTGTGCGGGCCCCCGTCAATTCCTTTGAGTTTTAACCTTGCGGCCGTATTCCCCAGGTGGATCACTTATCACTTTCGCTTGGACACTGACTGTATGTCGCCAATATCTAGTGATCATCGTTTAGGGCGTGGACTACCAGGGTATCTAATCCTGTTTGCTCCCCACGCTTTCGTGCCTCAGCGTCAACTATGGTCTAGTACCCCGCCTTCGCCTCCGGTGTTCTGTGTGATATCTATGCATTTCACCGCTACACCACACATTCCAGGTACCCCTCCCATGTTCTTAGTTATACAGTATCGCCAGCACTACTACAGTTGAGCCGTAGCCTTTCACTGACAACTTATATAACCGCCTACGCACCCTTTAAACCCAGTAATTCCGAATAACGCTTGCACCCTCCGTATTACCGCGGCTGCTGGCACGGAGTTAGCCGGTGCTTTTTGCTATACTACCTTCCTATTAGTAACTCGTACTAACCTCTATTCGTATAGTAAAGAAGTTTACAACCCATAAGGCCGTCTTCCTTCACGCGGCATGGCTGGGTCAGGCTTTCGCCCATTGCCCAATATTCCCTACTGCTGCCTCCCGTAGGAGTCTGGACCGTATCTCAGTTCCAATGTGGGGGATCTCTCTCTCAAAACCCCTAACCATCTTCGCCTTGGTGAGCCCTTACCTCACCAACTAGCTAATGGTCAGTAGGCCCATCTCATACCGCATACTCTCGTATACTTTGATTATATGCCTCTATTCATATAACCTCATGGGGTATTACCACAGATTTCTCTATGCTATCCCCCTGTATGAGGTAGGTCTCCTACCTTTTACTCACCCGTCCGCCGGTCGCCATCAATATACTTGCGTATATCATGCTGCCCCTCAACTTGCATGTATTAAGCCTGCCGCTAGCGTTCATCCTGAGCCAGGATCAAACTCTCCATACTTTTTCTATTGTACTTATTTCTTGATCCTCCTCTTCTCTCGCTTTTGTTAAACTCTTCTTCCCCTTACTCCCCTCATCTCCTCAATTTACTTCCTTAATATTATTTCTTCGTCTTTATTCTCTTTTCTCCTCATCACACTCTTTACATCCCCATCCATCTTACCTCTTTGCACTTTTATCTCTCATCTCTCTGCCTTTTTTCCCCTTTTTGGGAATGCAAAATTATATACTTTTTTTTATCCTACCAAATTTTTTTTCACTTCTTTTAAAAAAAATTTCCTCAATCCTGTTTTTTTGCTCTACTTACTCTTTTACCTACCTCTTTTTATTATCCCCCCTCTCTTGCACATGGCTGCCATTATAGCCTCCATCATCTCCATCTACCTTTTTCCCTTTTTTGAGAATGCAAAAGTATTAACTTTTTTTTATCCTACCAAATTTTTTTAATATTTTTTTATAATAATTTATTATTTACATCTTAAATAAATTAAAATTTTTCATTATTACTGACTTTGCGGTAAATGAAATTTAAGAAATAATAAATTATTATTCTGAATCCAACCTGTTTTTTGATTTGGAGTAAGTATTTTTTGCCAATTACCAATAGACTCAATGCATTTAACCTCAGTACCTTCATTAATAATAGCTATTGCAATAGATAAAGAATCAGGGCTACTATACAAATTAGTAGATTGAGTAGCAACAATGGCATTTTTAGAATTATTAATATTTATATTTTGATAAATAAAACTGCTAAAAAAATAAATGAAAAAAATAGCAGAAAAAACAATTAGCCAGAATAAATGAGCACGATTAGAATTTTTTTTGAAAGCAAATAAAAAAATGAATAAACTCAAAAGAACAAAGACAGACCATGTAACCCAAAATAAAATATTATAAGGAATAGCTGTCAGAATATTATTTGCAAAAGCAGTAAAACCCATAGGTTGTGGCAAAAGCTTAGCATATCCTTTATTTACTAACAAATTTAGATTATCTTTAGCATTATTGTTATATTTAGATAATAAAATAGCTTTTTTATAAAACCAAATAGCAGTAGATATATCACCCATTCTATAAGAGGCATTACCCATATTATAGTATAAATCGTCAGTAATATATCCTTTATTAATTAAAGATTCCCATAATTGATAAGCAGTTTTAAAATCTTGAGCTTTATAAGCACTATCAGCTTTTAATAATAAAGCTTTAGTTTCTTTATTAGCAAAAGAACTTATCACACCACAAAAAAAAATCAATAATATAGTAAGAATTATTTTTTTCATAATATTAAATCTTTTTTCTAATAAATTCAAAAGCACGTTTATAAAAATAACTTAGGTCTACACTAGAATTCGTAGGGGCATATGCATACATTTGGCATTCTTTAATGAAAGCAAGTAATTCATCGATGATGCTTTCGTCTACATTATGTTCTTTCATAATTTCTTTAGCAGAATCAATATTTAATTTTGATAAAGGAATTACATATTTATCAGAAATAAATTGCCAAAGAGCAGAAAGTAATTGCTCAAAAAACTGTTTAGAGTTATTTTCTTTCATAAATTTATAAGCATACTTAAGTCGTTTACGAGCCTCTCTATCTGCTTTTTTTTGTTTTTGCAAAGTAAAGTCTGCAAGGATTTTCAAGCGTTTTCTATAAAAAATAGAAACCAAAATAATTAATAGTAGAGGAATAATAAACAATAAAATTGCGAATAATTTGTTAAAAATCAATTTATCAAAAATGCTAAGAGATAGAATTGGAGTAATATACTGAATATCATCTTTTAGATTAGTAATAGCAACTTGAGAATTTTTATTAGCATTACCAGGATCGAAAACCTGGATATTAAATTCTAGAGTTTTAACAGTAATGAATTTACCATCAGTTACAGAAAAAAATGAAAATTCGATTGGTGGAATAGTGTAGCTACCTGCATTGAGTGGATTAATAATATATTTAAAAGTACGAGTACCAGAGATACCACTATTGGATTTAGTAAAAGCATCTTTAATTTCTGGATCAAAAACTTGAAAATTATCAGGCAATTGAAGTTGTGGAGGATTAATCAAAGGTAGATTACCTTTACCGGAAATCAATAAATTGTAAACAATATTTTCACCGAGAAAACATCTATCATTTTCTAAAGAAGCACTGACAGTAAAATTGCCAACAGCATTAGAAAAGCTAGCAGGAGCGCCATCAGGTAAAGGATTAACATGAATTTGAATAGGATTACTTTTGAGAGTAATTTTTTCTGGTTGAGTAATTAGAGAAGGACTGAACATGCTAAAGGGGTCAAAATTAAAAGGATCATTAAAAAAATCATCAAAAACGTCAAAAGGATCTCTACGGGCAACTGGCCTAACAATAATAGCTTCTACTTCTAATGGATCTACTTTTAAGGTACCTGTTTCTTGTGGATAAAGAGCGATGCTACGAATATTAGCGACAACATAACGTTTGCCATTAATAGTTTTTTCTGTAGTTTTGGCATTTGTATTATTATCAAGAAGATTTTCGCTCCAGAAACCTTTAAAAGATGGAGTTTTATTAATACCATATTGGCGAACATCAACACGAGTGTAAATGTAATAATTAAGGATAACGGGTTCACCTAAATAGACATTAGATTTATTAACTTCCGCTTTAAGGAAAATTTCATCATTATCTAATTGTGGAATATTTTTTGATTTATTTGATTGATTATTAGATTTGGATGCTTGAGATTTATTGCTAGAAGGAGAACCAGCTTGAGTAACTTTAATTGATACACTATTGCTTTCTAACCATTTATTATCTACTAAAACTTTAGCTGGAGGTATAGTAAAAGTGCCTTCCTTAGTAGGGAGAAGAGTAAAAATCCATTTTTGAGAATTGCTCCCATCATTAATAACTTTATTGTTGATAATTACAGTCATTCCTCCACCTGTATAACTTTGTTGGCCAATTACCCTGAAAGGTTCAAAATCTGGTCTAACAAATCTAGTAGAATTAGCTCCTTTAAGTTCATAAACAACATCAAAAGATTGATTAATAGGTACTGAAGAAAAATCAGTACTAGCAGTAAAAGATTGAGCAAATGAGCTAGTGAAAATTAATAAAAAATAAAATAAAAAACTTATTCTTTTCATCATTACCAATCTTTTTCTATTGAGCTTTTTGATTTACTATAATTTAAAGTATCACGAAGCTGTTGTTGAGTTTGTAATTCTTTTTGTTGCATAGCTTTTAGCAGTCTTTCTATTTCTTCTTTACTCATTGTTTTTTGATTTTGCTTATTATCTTGATTTTGTTGCTTATTTTCATTATTATCATGTTGTTGGTTTTGTTTGTTTTGCTCATCTTGCTGGTCTTGTTTATCATTATCAGATTGATTTTGATCGTTTTTATTCTGATCGTTTTTCTCCTTATTATTATTTTTCGATTGTTGCATCATTTTCCAAGCATAATTAAGATTATATTGAGCATCGCTATCTAGAGGATTTAGACTTAAAGCTTTAATATAGTAGTCAATAGCATTCTCATATTTTTTTTGTTCTAAATACAAATTAGCAATATTATAATAAATTTTACTTTTAGCAAAATTATTATTTTCATCCAATAAATTCAATGAATTAATATACTCATTCTCTGCTAGATCATATTTTTTCTGATTATACAATGAATTAGCTAAATTAAAATAACCTTGAGATTTGTGATCTGATGGTAGTAAAAGACCTTTGCGATATAACTCCTCAGCTTGTTGAAAATTTCCTTTTCTATAAGCAGTGTTGCCTTGAAATAAAAAAATATCTCCATTAATATTTTTCTCATTTTGAGAAAAAGAAAAATCAAAACAAAGAAAAATTAGAATAAAAAAGACGAATAATCTCATGCGTCTAAATTTTTATGAATAAACTTTTGGAAATTATATTGCCATTTATCTTTATGCTCAGATAATAAAAAATCGATTAAAAGAATTAAAAAAGCTGGAATCAAAAACCATAAATATACAGATTGATATTGGCCTATATAAGCTTCTACACCTTTAGAATCTTGAAATTTTTTAATTTCATCAAATAGAATTTCATGAGCTTTGTTAAGGTTTTGATAATCGATTAGTTTACCACCAGTAGCACTAGCTATAGAACTAAGAAGCATAATATTAGGAGTAGAAGTAACTATGTTATTATTACTATCTCTTTTATAATTAATGATATTCCCATTTTGTTTAATAGGAATAGGTGCTCCCGTTGGAGTACCTAAAGCAACAACATAAACAGGAATATTATTGTCAGAATATCTTTTGAGAATTTCATTAGGATCATCTTCGAAATTTTCGCCATCGCTAAATAAAATAACCATAGGTTTTTTAACTTTAGAACGCTCAATAGCATAAAAAGTCGTAGAAAGAGCAGCATTAATGTTAGTGCCTTGAGGCTGTGATAATTGTGGATCTGCTTCGGAGATCATCATATTAGCAATAGATAAATCAATTGTCAAAGGTAAATATACAAAGGCATCACCAGCGAAAAGCACTATTCCTACTCTATCTGAACCTAATTTTAAAAGCAAAGTTTTAATTATTTGCTTAGATTTTTCTAATCTATTAGGTTTAATATCTTCAGCAAGCATAGAATTGCTTATATCTAATATAATAAATATATCTGCAGCTTCTTTTTTGGCAGTAGTAATAGTTTTTTTAGGCTCCAAAGGATTCATGAGCGCAATAACAATAAAAATAAAAGCTAAAATAAATAAACTAAATTTAGTAATTACCTTCTTAAAAGAAAAATCATAAGAAATTTGTTTAAAGTTATTTTTTTCAAAATTTTTATCAATCCATTTTTTTCTTTGTCTATAAAATAAAATGAATATAAACAAAAAAAAGAGTATTAGCAGCAATAACCAAGCTCTATTAGGATACATAAACTTAAGCATATCTATTCTTTAAAATGTATTTTATTTTTTTAATAATTATTTGTAAAAATATTAAAAATTTTTAAAAATTGTTAATTACAAACGAAACAAAATATTAATTATTGTGTAAATGAGAGATAAATGAAATATTTAAAGCGGATGATGAGTGAAATAGTGGGGGTAAAAAGGGTAAAGAAAAAATTTTAAATGTTATAAATTAAATATGTTTGAGACATCAAATCTCTGTACCGCTCCCACGCCCGCCTATCCGACGCCGCCAAATTCAATATCCTCCCTGTATCTTCTATAATCTTCTCTGCCAGATACTTCCCCTTAATAACAAACCACATTATGTAGTTTGTCAAATACTTTGTCGCCACTCCACGAAACTTATAATATATCCAGCCTACAAAATCTGTTATCTTCTCATGAACAGTTGATACACTATATATTCCGCTTTTCATCTTATTTTTGTTTGTAATTTCTTTGTGTTTGATATGCTCAGCATTTACTGTCTTAAAAGCATTCTTATTACTGCCACATACCACTGAATTATCAGAAATTCGTGATTTTAGGAAATCAGATATGTGTTCAGCTTGCACTCGTTTATCTTCTTCTAATTTTTTAAACAAAATATTTCCACTTCTATCAGTGGCAGCTAATACTGCTACTTTTTTTGGCTTCTTTTTCGTTAGATTTTTTATATCTTTCTTTTCACGTTTCTTTTTGCCTTTCTCTGAATAATTCATTAGCAATTCCTCTAATTCTACTATGCCAAAAAAATTTACATTATCTTCAAAAGATTGCATAGCACACAAGATTCTGTGTCTCCAAAAGAAACTCGTTGTTAAACTTATATGAACAATTCTAGCACACTCTCTCAAGCTCATACCAGCAGACATACATTTGATATATTCGAGCATTTTGCCTTTTTCATGAACACCGTACATAAAGGTACCAGTGGTAACTCTGAATTGCCTTCCACAGCTTTTGCAACGATAATTTTGTACTCCACTTTGCAACCCATTTTTAATTACATGACTGCTATTGCAATCTGGACAAAGTACGCCAGTAGTCATAGCTTTAATCTCTTGGTAATCGACTACATCTTTGCCTTCTTCGATCATCTCATTATAGAGATTGTCGTATAATTCACGTGTACCTTCTTTAGTAAGCGCAAATATTTTAGTTGGGTTTTCAAATATTTTATACATAACAATAATTTTTTTGCAAATATATAATTTTTTATTATATAAAAAACTTGATTTTTAAAAACATAAAATAATTTTTTTATTCAGGGATAGAAACTGTTGAAAACAGTTTCTATCCCATTTTAGGCAATACTATTTTATACCCTTTTTCTAATAATTTATATACTCTCTATTAATTCTACAGAATCATTTTTTGAAGATGTGGATATCTTATATTCTTCTAATATCGGTATGCGTATAGTATATTTTTTATTTCCCTTATTTACTAATTTATCGCTTATCAACCAAGGATTTATTTTTTTAAAATTATAATAAGAGACATTCATTTGATTACAAAATAAAGGCAAGTTATTTATAGTAGAGTCTATCACAATTTCTTCATATTTGTATTTTGGATAAATCTCATAAGTAGGTATATAAAAACCGAAATTTTTTAATGACTGGTAAATAATTTTAGTTGCTATTGCTCTAGAAATATATCTGGCTGTTTCAGAATTAATCACTAAATCCCAAAAATTATTAGTATATTGTTCTTTTATTTTTATTTTTATATAGTTTTCACCAGCATTATATGCAGCAATTGCTAAAAACCAATCTCCAAACATATTGTATAAGTCTTTTAGATAAGACAAAGCAGCTAAAGTAGATTTTTCGAAATGTAATCTTTCATCTACATCATCTGACACTTCTAATCCATATTTAATAGCAGTACCTTTCATAAATTGCCATATTCCTTTGGCTCCAGCGGGAGATGTGGCCGGTACTAAATTACTTTCTATTACTGCAATGTATTTCAAATCTATGGGTAGTTTATTATTTTTTAACTCTTTTTCTATATATGGTAAATACCTATCTGCTTGCTTAATAGTTTTTATTAGTAATGAATGGAAATAAGTAATGCTATATAGCTCTGTTTCTACCCTTTCTCTGATATATGGATTTGTTAAATCAACTAATTGCTCAGCAAAGTATATCGTATCAGGCAGAGTAAAAGTAACAATTTTATATTTATCTTGTAAATATTTATAATCGTATTCATCTTTATTTAATTTATTTGAGAAAATAAATAATGATGTAAAACAAATAATTAACAATATTATTATAAATCTATAGATCTGTATTCTTTTAATTTTTTTCATTATTATATGATTTTTCTATATGGTTAAAAGACGCATATAAAAGAAAAGCAAAGATAATAATTAAATATGTAAATATTCCTAAATAAAAAAAACTATTTAATTGATTAATGTTATTTATAAAATAATAACTAACCAAAAAATTTAGCATAGATATAAATATCATTAATAATAAAACTTGAGTATTAGTAAAGCCTAAATATACTAGATGATGTGTCGTATGATCTTTACCTCCTAATAATGGTGATCTATGATGCAATATTCTTTTTAAAAAAGTAATAGAAGTGTCCAGAATAGGTAAACAATATATGACTGCAATTAAAATAAAAGGTACTATCCAATGATAAGTAGTATTAGGCAATAGAAAGTCTAGATTCCAAATGTATTTAATACCCCACATAGCTATGATAAATCCTAAAAACATACTACCGCTATCTCCCATATAAATTTTAGCTTTTGGCCAGTTAAATATCAGAAATCCTACTAAAATACCAATGATTATTAATAAAGAAGCCACATTTATTGTATTTATATTATTTAGCAGACAAATAGATAAAATAGTCCCTGCTATTCCAATAACACTAATTGCAGCAGTGCCATCCATATTATCTAATAAATTTGTAGCATTCATTATACCTACTATCCATAATACAGTTAATAAATAATTAATCCATATACTATCAAAAACATTAATACTTATTCCACCGATGATCATTATAATGCTAATAATTAGCTGAGTGAGGAATTTAATTATTGGGTTTAAATAAAATACATCATCGAATAATCCCAGTAAATATGATAGTGATGCACCAAATATAACGAATATTATTCCTTTTGAATTTATTTGAAAACCTTTATAAATACTATAATAATTTAAAAAAATAATTGCAAGTAAAAAAATAATAAAAAATGCTGTACCTCCTAATGTAGGAGTATATTCATTAGTCCATCTTTCTTGGTTAATTTTTAATTTGCCCCTTTTTAATCTTTTAGCAAAGTTTATTAGCAAAAAATTTAAAATTATGCTTAGTAATAATGAGCAAATAAATAAAATAAGGTAGAGGTAATGAATATTAAAAAACATATAATACTAAAAATAAAATCAAATTTATAAAAAATATTTAATATAAGGTTAATAAATAAAAATTTTGAATAGTGGAATGTTGTTTAAATTGTTTAATAGTTTAATACAGTTTAAATTCTTTAATTGAATTAAGCTTTTAGGTAATAAAGTTTTTATCAAATCATTTCCCCAGCGGGGACTTTTCTTTTGTTACTTTTATTTGTGTGGTTGACAAAGAAAAGTAAATTAAGTAGAAATTTTTTTAACTTCAAATACATTCATAAGAAATATAACTTATACTGATACATTCACTGCAATAATTTAGTTATTAAAAAAATTTTTATTAATTTAAGGTCTACTTTGCATTATTCAAATATTTAGTAGTAATTGTATCAGATTTTAAAAAATCTTCTATATTACCTTGAAAAATTAGATAACCACCCTGGTAGCCACCTTCTGGACCAAGCTCTATCACCCAATCTGCTTGTTTGATTAATTCAACATTATGCTCGATATAGCATATGGTGTGTCCTTTGAGTATTAACTCTTTTAGACTTTTGAATAGCATATCTACATCATAATAATGCAAGCCAGTTGTAGGTTCGTCAAAGATAAATAAGGTTTTATCCATTTTATTGCCAGCACCTATATAACTAGCTAGTTTTAGTCTTTGTGCTTCTCCGCCAGACAAAGTATCTGTAGATTGTCCCATTTTCAAATATCCTAATCCTACTTTTCTAAGTAGTTCTAATCCATTTAAAGTTTGAGTAATCAAATTCTCTATTTTTTTATTTTTAGCAAAACTATACTGAGACTTGAAAAAATTATAAGCATCATCTATAGTCATTTCTAGAATATCATAAATATTTTTTTGACCAAATGTTACCTCCAGCACATCATCTTTAAATCTTTTACCATGACAATCTTCACAAGGAATTTTAACATCAGCCATGAATTGCATTTCTATAATTATGTATCCATCGCCTTTGCAGGTTTCACAACGCCCTCCTTCTGTATTAAATGAGAAGGTGCTCGGTTTGTAACCACGTTGAATGGATAAAGGCATTAGACTATACAGCTCTCTAATATAATCGAATATCTTTAAAAATGTTATTGGATTTGATCTAGTAGAACGAGAGATTTGAGATTGATCTATTAGTACTACATTTTTAATTGATCTAAATTCACCACTTAATTTTGTGGTTTCATTATCTGGATGCTTTAAAAAATTATTAAACTCCTCATATAATTCATCTACAATCAAAGTAGATTTACCTGAGCCACTGACACCGACGACAGCAGTTATTTCATTTATTGGTATTTTTATACTAATGTCTTTTAGATTATTTTTATTAGCACCTATGAATTCTATAAAACTATTGTTGGGTCTCAAAAAAGAAAATTTATTTTTTGGAGTTATCTCTTGTAAAGGATTATTCAAATATTTAGCAGTGAAACTATTAGGATTATTATACAATTGCTCTAGAGGACCAGAGAAAACTATTTCACCACCTTCGCTACCAGCTTTAGGACCTAGATCCACTATCCAATCACAAGCTCTTATTATATCTCCATCATGCTCTACGACTATGATGGTATTACCCTCATCTCTAAGTTTTTTTAATATTTCAATTAATTTATATGTATCACGTGGATGTAGTCCTACAGTAGGTTCATCGAGTACATATAAAGTATCTGTCATTGTAGAGCCTAGTGCTCTACTCAAATATACTCTTTGTATTTCTCCACCAGATAGTGTATTCATACCTCTATTAAGTGTTACATATGGCAATCCCACTTCTATCAGATAGTCTATTCGAGTATTTAATTCTTTCAAGATATATTTCACTTGCTCTAGCTCTAGATCAGTAAACTGCCATGATCCTATGATGTTTTGCATTTGATCGATTTGCATCATTAATAAATCGGGTAAAGAAAATCCGTAAACTTTTACATATTGAGTTTCTTTTCTTAATCTAGTGCCTTTGCAATTTCTACAAATTGTTTTGTCTCTATATCTAGAAAGCATCACACGGTATTGTATTTTGTATGTATTCTCCTCTAGCATTTTAAAAAATCTGTTGATACCTTCTAAATCTTCTCGTCCATTCCACAAAATATCTTTTTCATCTTCTGTGAGATCTTTATATGGTTTATGAATAGGGAAATTATATTTTTTAGAATATGCGATAAAATATTTCTGCCATTCACTCATCTTTTCGCCACGCCATGGAGCCACTGCCCCTTCATAAATTGATAAATTAGGATCTGGTATTACTAAATGCTCTGCTATATCTACTACAGTGCCATAGCCTTCACATACAGGGCAGGCACCATATGGTGATGTATAACTGAAAAAATTAACATCTGGAATAGTGAAACGCATGCCATCTAGTTCAAATTTATTAGAAAACTCTACCCATTTTCTCTCTTCACCGCTCAAAATGACGATATATATTTTGCCATCACCTTCAAAAAATGCTGATTGTATACTATCTTTTAGTCTGAATGTGAAATCTTCATCATCAGTTTTTGTGAGTCTATCAACTAATAAAAATAAATTATCAGGATCTATTTTAGACAATTTCTTATTATCATCTAGCAGATCTCTGATGAGATAAATATTGTTATCTGATAATACTCTACTATATCCATTTATATGCCATAGCTCCAGCTGGTCATTAACGTCTCTACCACTCATATCTATATATGGAGCTACTATAAAAAATCTACTTTTATCAGGAAAAGACATTACATACGATACCACATCTTCTACTTTGTAGTGTTTCACTTCTCTGCCAGAAATAGGACTAAATGTTTTGCCAATTCTAGTGTACAAAATTTTGAGATAATCATATATTTCTGTAATAGTACCAACGGTGGAGCGTGGATTTACATTAGCAGAGAATTGCCTGATAGCTATTGCTGGTGAGAGACCAGTGATCTTATCTACATCTGGTTTCATAATTTTTCCTAAAAATTGTCTAGCATATGCACTGAGGCTCTCTACATATTTTCTCTGTCCCTCTGCATATATCGTATCGAAAGCTAATGAAGTTTTACCAGAGCCTGATAATCCAGTTACAACTGTGATTTTACGCTTAGGAATACTCAAAGTGATATTTTTAAGGTTATTAGATCTGGCACCTTCTACCAATATTTCTTTATAGTTAAAATCTTTCATCATTTTGCAAAAATAGTTTATAATATAAAATTAAGAAAAAAATTGTTATGAAAAAACTTCTTGAAATAATATTAATAAAACAATTATAACAATTTTTTAAAATCACTTGCTGTGAAGCCATCTTGATCTTTGCTTTTGACCTCCTGAATAGCATAATAAATCAGAGCTCCCGTATTAGCATCAATGATAAATTTGAAACAATTAAGGCCAATTTTGCCATTAGTTTTTATAGCAAAAGCTACAGCTGCTTTACTATCACCATTTAATAGCGTATTATATATGTCTTCTTTGTTAGCTATTTTTACTTCCCCAGAATAAATTTTAGCAATTTTTTCTCTACTATTTACATCCATTGCTAAATTATCTGAACATATATAAAGTGTTTTATTTGCAAGTAAGTTTTTATTTGCCTTAACTAATTTATTAAAATTTACTACCTGAGACTGATTAGCCTGATATTTAATGTTATATTGAAAAAATCTAAGAATGCCTGGAATAAAATATAGATATTGTTCCTCTATTTCTTCGCTTTCGGCATCTACTGACAGGTAAGCTAATGGTGCTGAACCTAAATCTGGCATGAGATTTAGATTACCAGATTTGGTGCCTAATGTGATGTTTAGAATATCTAGTGATATGGTTTCTTTATTTTGAGTGAAAGCAGCTTCTGATATAAAGATAAATGAGTTTGATGGATTAGTTTTTAGATTTTCAAATTCTTTAGTATTGATAATTTTATATTTGGTTAATGTCCATACTTTACTCATAGATTCCTCTATCACATTATTGAAATCACTAAAAGGATTATCTGTTTTCACGACATACGTAGTAGTAGCAAGGAATTTTTTAAACTGTTCTGGAGTAGCCAATTTAACTTCTTGTGAGCTTAAACTCAGATAAATATAAATATTTATTAACAAAAATAAAAATAATTTTTTCATAGTTTTTTAGATTATTCTCACAAAATTACTAAAAAATAGAATTTCAATCAAATGAAATAAATTTATAATAAAAAAATCATTCACCTTTAACACAATCAATTGACTATCAATTTTAAAAACTAAAAAAATTAGGTATTATAACGTTTTATACTATGTAAAGATTAAAAGAGAGTAATTTTATAAAAATGAATTTTATTTATTATTGGCCTATTTACCCACAATAAACGTTATAGAACCAATTAAATCTTTTCTCTCTATTAAAGTTAATAATAGCAAATTAGTATTGTTTATTTAAACCTTAATTTATTTGTAATTTTGCAAAAAATTTTTAATATGAGTTTATTTAATATTTTTAAAAAAAATACAAAAGATTCTTTAGATAAGGGATTAGAACCTACCAAAAGCAATTTATTCAGTAAAATACATCGCCTTATTGTGGGTAAAACCTCTGTAGATGATGAATTATTAGATGAGTTAGAAGAGATATTAATAGAAGCAGATGTGGGCATTAAAACTACTATTAAAATTATTGATTTAATAGAAGCAAAAGCTAAGCAAACCAGGTATACATCTGATACGGAGTTGGATGGAATTGTTAAATCTAGTATTAGAGAGATTTTAGAACAAAGCTTAGCAAATATGCCCAAAATCGAAGACAGTGATGCCAAACCTTATGTGATTTTGGTAGTTGGTGTCAATGGCGTTGGCAAAACGACAACAATAGGTAAATTAGCTTATCAATTTAAAAATGCTAATCGTAAAGTTGTTTTAGGCGCTGCAGATACTTTCAGAGCTGCTGCTGTAGAGCAATTAAAATTATGGGCAGAAAAAGTAGGTGTAGATATTGTAGAACGTGGTATGAATGTAGATCCAGGAGCTGTAGCTTACGAGACTGTAAATATAGCAAAATCAAAAGATTATGATGTGGCTATCATAGATACTGCTGGCAGATTGCATAATAAAACAAATCTAATGAACGAGCTTGGTAAAATAAATAGGGTAATTAAAAAAATTATTCCTGAAGCTCCTCATGAAGTTTTATTGGTTTTAGATGCTTCTACTGGACAGAATGCTATTGAGCAAGCTAAACAATTCCTATCAATAACAAATGTAAATGCTATTGCTCTAACAAAATTAGACGGTACTGCTAAAGGCGGCATTGTAGTAGCCATAGCTGATGAATTAAAAATACCTATCAAATATATTGGAGTGGGTGAAAAACTCGACGATTTACAACTTTTTGACGCAAAAATATTTGTAGATAGCTTATTATCATGACAAAGAAATCTTTATCAATAATTACTCTTGGCTGTCCTAAAAATCAAGTAGATAGTGAAAAATTAGCATCTGCTCTTTCATATTCTTTTATTGTCGAGCATGAAAAAGAAGTGGCAGATTATATAATCATTAATACTTGCTCTTTTATTTTACCCGCTAAAGAAGAAACTATCAATACAATTCTCGATTATATAGAATTGAAAAAGCAAGGATTGGTAGAAAAAATTATTGTTACGGGTTGTATGGCTCAATTATATAAAAAAGATTTATTGGACAATCTTCCTGAAATTGATATGATTTTTGGGCTTAGTGAATATGACAAATTATTAAAAACTTTAACGAAAAATCAAAATATTAATATTTCTAATGAACGAATTTTGTCTACACCTAATCATTATGCTTATTTAAAAATTGCTGATGGGTGCGACCACTCATGCTCTTTTTGTACTATTCCTACGATCAGAGGAGCTTATAAATCTATTCCTATGGAAGATTTAATAAATGAAGCTAAAAATCTCGCACATAAAGGTGTGAAAGAACTTATTCTAATAGCTCAGGATACTACATATTATGGCATAGATATTTATCATAAACAAAAATTACCAGAACTATTAGACACTTTAGCTTCATTAAATCTATTCTCATGGATTAGACTTTTATATACTTATCCGATTAATTTTCCTATGGAACTAATAGATGTTTATAATGCTCGTAAATCTATTGTGCCATATATACATTTACCTCTGCAGCATTGCGATGATAAAATTCTAGATAATATGCGTCGTCCTTTTGGACAAGAAGCTATTACCAATCTAATAAAAATTTTGAGAACTTCTATTGCTGATTTAGCAATACGTACAGATTTCATTGCTGGCTATCCATTAGAGACTAATAAAGAGTTCAATAAATTAAAGAATTTTATTAAAGAAATGAATTTCGAACGAATGGGTATATTCGAATATTCTATTGAAGAAAATACATCAGCAGCTTTATTACCTCAACATGGTGATAAATTAAAAATTAAAAGAACTCAAGAGTTAATGGATCTCCATGCAGAATTATCTCTATCTAGGAATAGATCTCTAATAGGGAAAAACTTAAAAGTAATGATAGATGATAAACTCGATGATAACTTATTTGAAGCTCGTAGCCAATGGGATGCTCCAGAGATAGATCAAGTAGTGTTTGTTAATTCAAATATTGAACTACAAAGTGGACAAGTCGTGGATGTTTATATAAATGATGCTGGTAATTTTGATCTAAGTGGTGAGTTGGTGAGTGGGAGACAAGGCGAAGAAGTTGATAAGTGATAAGTGATAGGTGATGGGTGATTGGAGATAGAAAGATAGTGAGACTTGGCGTAAGGATTTAATAAAACTACAAAATTTGCTTAACTATTTTATTCATAATTAAAAAAAATTTTTCTATATTTATAAAAAATAAACGATATGTATTTAGCCAATGATAGTACAATATGTGCTATAGCTACTCCTCAAGGTATAGGTGCAGTTGCTATGGTGAGAGTAAGCGGAGCCCAGACTTTAGATATTCTAAAAAAACTAACTCACAGAGAGCAATTCAATATTAGGCAAGCTTATCTTTGCGAAATTTTTGATGATAATGACAAACAGTTAGATGATGCTGTCATAATTTTTTATAAAGCTCCTCATTCATACACTGGTGAGGATGTAGCTGAAATATTTATCCATGGTTCTCTGTATATACAAAAAACTTTATTAGAAACATTAATTAATTGGAATGTAAAATTAGCTGAACCTGGTGAGTTTACTTATAGGGCATTCATTAATGGTAAAATGGATTTGTTACAGGCTGAGGCTGTGAATGATTTAGTTTTTTCTACAAATAGTAATTACCATGATATTGCACTAAATCAATTAAGGGGAGGTTTTTCTAAAAAATTAAATATTTATAGAACTGAACTTATCAATTTAACAGCATTATTAGAATTGGAAATTGATTTTGCTGAAGAAGATGTAGAGTTCGCCTCGAGAGATAAACTAAAAAGTACTATAATAGAGCTAATAGCTGAAGCTGATAGACTCATCGATTCATATAAAAATGGTAATGTAGTCAAACGTGGTATTCCGATAGCTATTATTGGTAATCCCAATGTGGGTAAATCAACTCTACTAAATGCTATATTAAATGATGAAAAAGCAATCGTCAGTGAAATACCAGGCACTACTCGTGATGCTATAGAAGATCAAATTACTTACCAAGGTTTTTCTTTTAGATTTATTGATACTGCTGGGCTGCAAACTACTAATGATATAATAGAAAATATTGGTATAGAACGCTCCTATGATAAAATGAGAGAATCATTTATTATATTGTACTTAATCGATATCACTGAATTTGATTATTACAAATTTTTAGAAGATCTACAAGAAATGAAAAATCAAATTAAAGACTTTGATAATAAAAAAATAATCTTGGTTTTTAATAAAATAGATCTTATAGAAAAAATACCATCTCATTTGTTTGATTTAAAAGATTATGATAAAGTTTTCATCTCAGCTAAAAGAAAAGAAAATTTAGAAATTTTATTAGATGAGATTGTAAACTCCATAAAAAATATGGTAAATTTAAATGAAGATACATTAATAAATATAAGGCATTATGAGGCTTTCAAAGAAATTAAACTTAGCTTAACCAAAGCTCTAGAAGACATAAATAAAAACATGCCTAATGATATAGTAGCTTTTGACCTACGCCAAAGTATTGATAGTATAGGTAGGATAACAGGTGAAATCGTAAATAATGATATTCTAGATCACATATTCGCCAATTTCTGTATAGGTAAATAACATTTTAAATAAAATATTCAAAATGATTTTAAAATCTAATATTTTATTTTAGTATATTTTTTCTTGTATTTTTGCTAAATAAAATGATGAAAATATAATAAATATGAAGATTGCAATATTCATCATATCTACTTTGATTCTAATAGTAATAATATATTTTTTTACTAAAAAAAATGGAGAAGGCATTAAACCTATCTGGTGGTCAATAGCATTTGGTTTAAAAGTACTAGCTGGGATATTATTAGTATATATTTATTTAGATTATTATTCTGATAGAGAAAGTGCAGATATGTTTAAATATTATGACGATGGTAGAGCTATTTGGGAATCTACAAGAGGTAATAATAAAGATTTTGTAAAAATAATTTCAGGTATTTATAATCAAGATGAGTATGCATTATTAAAAGATAAATATTTATTAAATACTAATCATTGGGATAGAGCAGATTTTGTACCTTTTCGTTATGAAAACAGACTTATAATTAGGATAAATGCTGCCTTGATGCCATTAACTGGAGGTAATTTCGGCTTACATTTATTATTTTTTATATTCATTGCATTTATAGGACAATATTTTTTATTTAAATCAATTGCAACATTTATACCAAAAAAGATAAGCTTTTTAATCATTTTTTTATTCCCATCATTATTGCTATGGACATCTGGAATATTAAAAGAAGCAATAATAATTTTTATTATTGGATTATGGTTTTATGGATTAAAAATGTTAATAGATAAAAAATATGTATTATCAGTAATATTATTATTAATATCTACCTTGATAGCTTCGACAGTTAAAGTTTATATAATTATTGGATTATATTTATCAATATTACCTTTGATAATTTATAAAATCATTAAGAAATATAAGGTATGGCAAGTTTATCTCTGCGTTTTTCTCATTTATATTTTATCAATACCGTTATTAAAATATTTATTTGGATTAGATTTATTGACATTAATTGTAAATAAACTCGAGCTCACAACAAATTTAGCAATAAATGAAAATGCCGGCAGCATGATAAATCCTTTAAAATTAGAACCCACATTATTTTCATTTATAATTAATGCGCCATTAGCAATAATTAATACATTTTTTAGACCTTTTATCAATGACATTGATAGCTTGATAATAATACCATCATTTATAGAAAATTTAATTTGGATACTATTAACTATTATAGCCATTATTTTCAGAAAAAAAGAAATTACTCAAAAAGAACAAAATATTTTATTATTTTTTTTATCGTTTGTCATAATAGAAACTTTATTGATAGGATATACAACTCCAATATTAGGAGCTACAGTCAGATACAGGATTTTCCCAATGTTGTTTTTTCTATTAAGTCTAATAATAGTAAATGATTTTGAAAAAATTAAATATAAATTAAAAATAAAAAAATATGAATAGAATAGTTGTAATCACAGGAGCTAGTAGTGGAATAGGAGAGGCTACAGCAAAAAAATTTGCAAAAAATGGAGATAATTTAATTTTATTAGCTAGAAGAATAGACAAACTAGAACTTATAAAACGAGAAATTTTAGAAAAAAATGATGTAAATATTTTAGTAGAGAAGTTAGACGTTAGAAACAAAAAGGAAGTTTTTAATTTTTTCAATAATTTAAAAGAAGAATGGCAGAATATTGACATTTTGGTAAATAATGCTGGGTTAGCTCTAGGTCTCTCTCCAATATACGAAGGCGACATAGATGATTGGGAGATAATGGTGCAAACTAATATTATGGGATTGTTATACGTGAGTAGAGCTGTATTACCTGGAATGGTGCAAAGAAAAAGAGGACATGTAATAAATCTAGGTTCTATAGCAGGCAGAGAAGTATATGCAAATGGGAATGTATATTGTGCCACTAAACATGCTGTACATGCTTTATCAGAAGCCATGAGAATAGATTTATTACCACACAACATAAAAGTTTCTAATGTAGCTCCTGGAGCAGTAAACACCGAATTTTCTACTGTAAGGTTTAAAGGAGATAAACATCGTGCAGAACAAGTATATGTAGGCTACAATCCATTATATGCAGAAGATGTAGCTGATGCTATATTGTATGTAAGCAATTTACCAGATTATGTAAATGTAAATGATATACTGGTAATGTCTACTCAACAAGCTAATGCAACAATGTTTAATAAGAAGTAATATTGATAAGAGGGAACTAAAATTTCAAAAAATATTAAGGAATAAGGATGGAAGTGATAATAATAATTCATTGTTTAAAATAAGTAATGATATTATTAAATTAATTTTTCCTTATATAATTTAATAATATTATGAAAAATTAAGAATTTATTGAATTTATAGTATTTAATATTATTTTTCTCTTAAATGCTTATTATTATTAATTAAATTAAATGTAAAATATAAATATTTATATCATAAATAAATTTAAACATTAATAAAATAAATTATTTTATAAATCCTTTAGCTTGTTTTACATAAAAAAATTAAAATGTAATTTTGTAAAATAAAAAACTATTATATGGAAATCAACAGTGAAAGAGTCGTAACACCTTATCCGGTGTCAATCATAATTGAGAATTTTTCTGATATTAATAATCTGTCTAGATTAATCCAAAATAATCAAAGTCAATTATCAGATATAAACGCAGCAGATCACATACAAGAGATTGTAATTATAGATAATCAGATGAAAATTACTACTGATCAAGGTTTGATATTTATAGATCTTATAAAATCTGAACCTAATAAAGTAACTTATAAATTAAATGTAAATAATTTAAAGAATTTCAATGAAATGTTTATAATCTTTAATGCAGATACGCAATCAAATACCTTATGGTTAACAATAAATGTAGATATCCCTTATGTTGTAGGATTAATGCTAAAACCAAAAATTAAAAACTTTATGGACGAGATTAATAAAAGATTGTCTGAAAATGTAACGTTTTAGAAAATTCTTATGAAAATTATTCATTATTAGTCTTTTATGAACAAAATTGCCCGAAATAGATGGATTAAAACTATATTAATAGTAGTAGCATTCATAATCGTCATTGGTAGTCTATGGTATATGAATTCTATTATGAAACAGATAGCTCAGTCTGAAAAAAAGAATTTGGAATTATGGGCAAAAACAATTCAGCAAAGAGCTAGTCTACTCAAAGAAACTCAAGATTTTTTAACTATGTTAGAAAATGAAGAACGTCAAAAAATGAATATTTGGGCAGAAGCTACAAAGAGGATAATTAATTCTACTAATGCAGATGATCTATCCTTCTATGCTACTATCATCAGCTCTAATAACTCCATACCTATTCTCATGGTTGATGAAAACAATAAAATATTATCTAGGAAAAATGTAGAACCACCATATGATACGATAACATATATTTCTCAAAATAATGCAAGTAATTTTTTTATTTATTCACCCATAGAAATTGATTTAGGTGAGATAAAACATTATCTTTATTATGCAGACTCTAGATTAATAGAGAAATTTCATTTTATAATAAATGATATAGTTGATAAATTTTTGAATGATATAGTAAAAAACAACATAAATATTCCAGTTATAGTAACTGATACTACAAAAACAAAGATATATGCATGTGGCAATATTGATACAGCATTAATTTCGAATTCAGAAAATCTATATGAGTTAATAAATTCAATGGAATTTGAGAATCAACCACTAACAATCCTATTACCCAACGGAGATAAACAATTAATATTCTATAAATCATCACAAGTAATAAGTAAAATGAGATGGTTTATACTCTTACAATTAGCTATTATATTAGCTTTTGTACTTGTAATAATCTATTTTGCTAGAGCATTATATTTATCAGAGAAAGATTCAATATGGATTGGAATGGCTAAAGAAACAGCTCATCAAATGGGCACACCACTGTCATCATTATTTGCATGGGTAGATTTATTAGAAAGTGAATATGGTAATAATGAGAATATAAATGAAATGCAGAAAGATTTAAATCGATTACAACGTGTAAGTGATAGATTTAATATAATAGGTTCTAAACCGAAGTATTCAAAAGTTTCTTTAACTGAATTGCTAATGGAAATTCATGAATATTTTTTACATAGAATTCCTTATAAAAAAATTGATTTAAAATTATACATTGAACCAGAAGAAGATATTATTTTAGAAGTAAATGCAGAATTGCTATCATGGGCAATAGAGAATACGGTAAAAAATGCGTTAGATTCTTTGGATATATCAAAAGATAAACAAGAGGTAGAAATCAGATTATCAGAAAATGAAAAATATGTTTTCATTGATATAACTGATACTGGTAGAGGCATACCAAATAAAATTCAGAAATATATTTTTAAAGCTGGATTTTCGACTAAAGAGCATGGATGGGGATTAGGACTAGCATTGGCTAAACGCATAGTTGAGCAATATCATAGAGGTAAAATATATATTGTATCATCTACAGCTAATGGCACTAAGATAAGGATACAGCTAAGGAAAAGTAAGTAATGAGGAAGTGATAGGTTTTATATATTAATAAACATTTTTAAAATGTTTCAAACAGTATATGATATTTTACTTATTCTAAAATATTCATACCAGGCAAATCTATCCGAGGATGCAAGGTTAAGCATTCTGCCAGTATTACTAATTATGCCTTCTGATAGGTATTTACCTATCGCTACATACCACATAATGTAGTTTTGCAGGTATTTGGTTGCTACTCCTCTGAACTTCGAATATATCCATCTTGCGAATTCATCTGCCTTAGCCTTCACTATAGCTGTGCTATAGATACCTCGCTTTTTCTTTTTGGCTCCTACTATCTCTTTGTGTTTCACTTTACTCTTTCTTATATGTCTGAATGCATATTTGGTGCCTGTACATAAAACTGCATCTTCTGGTATTCTGCCTTTTAGAAATTTCTCAATGTCTTCTCGCTTCGCTCTTTTGCTCTCAGTGTTCTTGAATAGAATATTTCCACTTCTATCTGTTGCAGCTATTACAGCAACCTTCTTTGGCTTTTTTCTCATTGCTCGTTTCATTTCTTTTACACTAGAATATTTTCTACCCTTTTCAGAATAATCCATCAGCAATTCGTCTATTTCTACTATGCCAAAGAAATTAACATTTTTGTCAAAATTCTTTAATGCAGCGAGGATTTTGTGTCGCCAAGTGAAGCTTGTTGGCAGACTAATGCCAACCTCTCTAGCACAAGCTCTGAGACTTTTACCTGCAACCATACAACGAATGTACTCGAGCATAAGTTGTGATTTTTGCAATCGGTAAACAAAAGTGCCAG
>Ga0208198_1001281_pt1 | contig 22763 bp, 27 predicted proteins | sample AD_JPNTR2_MetaG_FD_184446 | JGI IMG/M metagenome (GOLD analysis project Ga0208198, IMG submission 184446) | Active sludge microbial communities of municipal wastewater-treating anaerobic digesters from Japan - AD_JPNTR2_MetaG (SPAdes) (version 2) | ecosystem: Engineered > Bioreactor > Anaerobic...
CGGGGCCAGCTCCGGGGCCAGCTCCGGGACCAGCTCTGGGGCCAGCTCGGGGGCCAGCTCGGGGGCCAGCTCCGGGGCCAGCTCGGACTAGAAATCTCAGCGTGGTGGGACGCGTACTGGCTGGCCTACTACACGTGCGCACTCCCATTCGCCGACCTCGAAGCGTCACCCCGCCTCGACGCCCTCGCCACGGTGTGCGAGGAGGCGGGCTGGTGGTGGCCCATGCACGGCGCGGTGGTCCTCACCGACCGGCCCACCACCATCAACCGCGACAAAGAGGGTCGCCTCCACTCCGGTGACGGCCCAACCCTGGCCTACGCAGATGGCTATGAGCTGTATTCGTGGCACGGCACCCGGGTGCCGGCGGATCTGATCGGCGGGTGGACGATCCCGCAGATCGTCGCCGAGCGCAATACCGAGGTCCGGCGGTGCGCGGTGGAGCGCATGGGTTGGGACGTATTTCTCGCGGAGGCCGACGCCACGTTGGTTGCTGAGGCTGATGATCCTGGCAACTCACCGCACACGCTGCGCCTGTACGACCTCCCCGACTACTTGGATGACGCGTTTTCTGAACCGGCGCGCATCGTGCTGTGCACCAACGGGAGTGCCGAGCGTGACGGGACGCGGCACCGGTACGGCATCACGGTGCGGAAACGCTTCAACGATCCGGTGGCGGCGATGGCCGACACCTATGGCGTCGCCACTGAGGTCTATCGGCAGCTCGAAACCCGACGCTGACCACCACTGAAAGGAAACAGGAATGACGAATATTGCAGCGATGGAGCAGGTAACCGGCGTATTGGTGCTCGACCACATCGACCGGGACATGGAGGTCCCGTTGATCACGACCGCCGCGGCGCAGGGCGATGTGCTGGTCGTCCACGTGACCCGTAAGCCGGCGTCCACGCCGATGCCGAAGACGGTGGTGGCGGTGGCGTCGGAAGCCTCGGGCAACACCCACACTCTGCATCCGGCACCGACAGCGTTCTGGGATGCGCATCCGGCCCGTTCGGATGAGGACGTGCTGTTGGGGGTGTTGACGGTGCCCGTGGGGTCGACGGTCTTCTTGAGCCACCAGGAGCACGGGGGTATCGAGATTGGTGCGGGTACCTATGAGGTTAGGCGTCAGGCGGAGTTGGGGCGGTATGTCCATGACTGACCGCATGAGGTGGCGCAGCATCCTCGCCGCGTGGGCGTCCCGCCGGTATCGGGGCAAGCACCGCCACGGTTTGAGTGTCGCGACCATCGCGGCCCGTCTGGGCGATTGGGACGACACGATCACCCAGATCATCCCCACACCCATGTCCCCGTTCATGGGTGTCGGCTCTGAGGTGTATGTGGCGGTGAAGAAGGGCCGCTATGGGGTGGGGGCGGAGTTGAAACCGTCGTACTACCAGCAGGCGGTGAAGAACTTGGCGACGGTCGATGATCCGGCGCCGGTGGCTGAGGTGCCGATGTTCGATCTGGACGAGTTCGATGCGGAGGTGACCGCATGAGTGTCATCGAAACCCTCATCACCTCTGATCCGCATCGTGAGTGTCGTGACCGTGTGGATGCTTTGACCGGGATGCTGGCGTCCCTGTACGTCCTGGCCTGCGTCGGGGACTACCAGGAGCTCGTGGACTTCGTGACGCGGCGGCGTCTTGACGACAAGGCGATCGGGAGGCTGCTGGACAGGGTGGAGGCTGCTGAGCACGCCTTGGCCGGTCCGTGGCATTTGGCCGATAAGGAGACCCTCGCCGCGATGCACCTCTCAGCGGGTGCGGTCATCTTGGATGCCCAAGGCGATTCGTGGCAACAGCACGATGATCCCGATGACGGCCTGGTGTGGCGCATCACGGGCTCGTCGCAGTGGTGGACCACCCGCGACCCCCTCACCTATGGTCCCCGATTCCCAGTGACCATCCTGCACAACCCCAAGAAGGAGACGAAGTGACCCCGCGAATCGAAGTCATCTACAAAATCCATGATGCGTGGCGGGCGTCCCTTGAGCAGGAGCTGAAGACGGCGCGGGCGACGCTACAGGAGGAACGCGAGGACCACGCGGACGCCGCCACTGCCGCGTGGAACGAGCGCCGCGAAGACGTAGCCCCGCTTGATCCGTCGTCGCCGGCTGATCTGCGACGCGCCGCCGACCTGCTGGAAGTGTTGGACGTCGATTGGCGTCCACCAGGCGGGGATGGGTGGACGCCGTCGAATCTGCGGGCTCGTGCAACGCGAGTCGCCGCCGACGCCGCCGAGGACGAGTTGGTGGAGAAGGTCGCCAAGGCGCTCGCAAGGACCGACGAGACCGACTATCTCAACGGCGACGGGTCGTGGTTTGCCGACTGCGGAATCGTCGATGACTACCGGGCCAGCGCTCGTGCTGCGATCGCCGTGATCCGGGAGGCCGGACAGTGATCGCGGTGGCGCGGGCAGCGCAGGAATGTAGCACCAACCTCGACGGCTGGCAGGCCGTGGCGATCGTCGTGGTGGTGTCTAGCGCCCTGGTGCTGTTGCACGCGGTCGCGGCGTGGGTGGAGAAACTCGCCGACCAGTGGGAGGCGACGGCGGTCTACGGCCCCCGTTCGCCGCCGCTCTCCGCGCCGCCCTGAACGGAGGCGACGATGCCTAAGCGCGACTCCAACCCAAAGGCGTCGCGAGCTACAACGACCCTGTCAAGAAGAAGCCGACCAAGGCAGCTGCCCGCACGCCCTTCCTGCAAGGGTTCCGCGGCCGGTGGAGCGAAGCGCTCAGCACGCTCGACCCCGCCAGCGGACTGCCCCTTCGCGGCTGCATCGGCGTCTACGCCTTCTACGACTACGACAAGGAGCCGATCTACGTCGGGCAGACGTGGGAGACCTTCGGCGACCGCATCGGACGGCATCTGACCGGCCAGCGCAGCGACGTCGTCGCCAATCGTCTGTTGGACCCTTTCGAGGTGTCTGACGTCGCCAACGGGTGGGAGGACGTCGAGCGATTCGACTGCTGCCACGGATGCTGCCACCTGCACCAGGACGGCCGCGACGGCAACGACCCACTATGGCAGCTAGACGACGAAAAGGACGTCCCCGAGGCGTTCGTCCGAGCCTGCGACCAGGCAGAGACACGTGCGCGTATCATCCGGAACAAAGGGAAGGATGTGAAGAAATGAGTACCCGAGTCGACCAGCTTGACCAACTGCGACACGAGGTGAACCTCAACTTGGCATTCGGCGCGGTCAGTGACATCGACCTCGTGACCAACGACGAAGGACATTGCCCCGTCGTCGTCGCACTCGACAGCGAGCCGCTGTCGGCGATCCTGGGCCGACTGCGCGCCGTCGGCGGCTACGGCACCGTGTTCTCCCGCGGCAAAGCGGGCGTACGTGCCGTGTCGATGCTTCACGACCAGTGCGCGATCCCCCAGCCGGCAGACTCGCTGATACCGGGTCCTGACGCCGAGTTCGGGATGTTCCTCGACTACGTCGCCCGTCATGACGACGGTGTATGCTGGAAACGGTCCGAACAAGGGTGGGAGGTCGGTCCGCCGAAGACGCGGCGGTCGGTGCGCACCATCAACCTGCCCGCGCCTGCGGTCGACGTGGCGCGGACCGGCACCCCGCTGGACGTGTTGGGCGAGAGGCGCGAGCGATGAGCCGCCGCGAAGCGCTCGCGGCACTGGCGCGACGCTACCCAGAGGAGTATCGGCGGATCTATGCCGCGCTCAAGGATGGTCGTCCGGTCGATGAGGTGACGGTCACCGAATGGGCAGAGCAGTGGCTCACGATGCGTGAGCGCATTGTGCGGCCCGGCAGCCTCGCCGCCGACAAGGCCACCGTCACGAAATGGATCATCCCGACCGTCGGGGCCCGGCCGCTGGCGGGTTTGCAGCGCAGCGACATTCGTGCGGTGCATGCCGCGGCGGAGACTGCTGGACTTGCGGCGTCGTCGGTCTCACGCATCCACGCGGTCACGATGAAGATGCTCGGCGATGCCGTCGATGAGGGGCACGACGTGCCGGAGCGGACCCGTCGGACACCGAGCCCCGCGGTGGGGGTGTCGGGTCGGCAGGCTCTCACTGTCGATGCCGCCAGAGCTGTACTACGTGTCGCGATGGAGCGCCCGGATTCGTCGCGGTGGGTTGCCGCGATCCTGCAAGGCATGCGACCTGCGGAGGCCCGGGGGTTGCGTTGGTCGGCGGTCGACCTGGACCGGGGGACGATGACTATCGAGTGGCAGCTCAAGCCGCTCCCGTATCGGCACCCGCGCAGGCCCGATAGTGGGTTCCGGGTACCGCGTGGATTCGAGTCGATCCACCTGACCGGATCACAGCATCTGGTGCGGCCGAAAACGGCGTCGGGTGTGCGCGTGGTGCCGCTCGTGCCGTGGCTGCGCACAGAGCTGGCGGCCTGGAGCGCGATTGCCCCCGACTCGCCCCATGGCCTCGTGTGGACTCAAGCCGACGGTCAGCCGCTGTGGGATACCACCGACCGGGACCGGTGGAATGCGATCGTAGAGGCGGCTGATGTGTGGGTGACCCAGGCCGACGGAACCCGACGCCGGCCGCTGCTGTACGAGGCCCGGCATACCGCAGCCACTCTGCTCATGCAGTCGGGTGTCGACGAGACAACGCTCACCGCGATTGTGGGGCACTCGAAGATCGCGTCCACAGCCGCGTATCTGCACGCGGATGAGTCGCGGAAGCTCGCGGCGCTCACGCTTGTGGCCGAGCAGCTGGGGGTGGCGCTATGACCGGAGTACCCGCGTTGCAGGAGATCGACGCCGAGACCCAGATTTTCACGCCGCCGTATGTGGCGAAATACCTCGCGCAGAATTCGATCGGCCGAATTTGGTTGCATTCTCGGCCTCATTCGGGACTGCGTGATCGGCTGGGGTGGTTGGTGGACTCACCGAGCCCGGACGGTCTGGTGACCGTGGATAGTCCCGAGGAAATCCGGGTGTTGGACCCCGCCTGTGGTACCGGCAACCTCCTTGTCGCGGCGTTCGATGTGCTCTATCAGATCTATGTGGACGCGGGATACAAGCCCGCCGAAATACCGGCGCTCATCTTGGAGCACAACATTTTCGGGGTGGACATTGACAGTGCGGCCACTGACGCGGCCCGAGCGATCTTGGTCGCGAAGGCGCATCAAAAGAATTCGCACTTCTTTCGATGCGGGGTCCGGCCGAACGTGCGAGCCGTCGGTGAGGATGACCACCCCGACGGCGGTCTGTTCGGGATGCTGATCAGGGAGCTCGACCAGAGCAAGTATCACGTGATCCTGGCGAATCCGCCGTACATGGGCAGCAAGCATTTCACCCCGAAGATGCGGGAGTTCGCGAAGACGAACTATCCCGACAGTGCTCGCGACTTGTGTATGATGTTCATTGAGCGAGGCCACGAAATGCTTTGCGATGGAGGACTTATCGCAATGGTCACCATGGATACGTGGATGGTCTTGTCCTCATTCGAGGACATGCGGCGGCGATTGCTCGACTGCGCCACGATTATCACGATGGCGCATTTGGGTCGCGGGGTGTTCGGGGCGGGCGCGGTCATCAGCGCGACCGCGTTTGTTCAAGCGGCGGTGAAAGCGGACGGATATAAGGGTGTCTATTTTCGGCTGGTCGATAGTCGGGAGAAGGAACGAGATCTGCATCTGAGTGTCCTCAGCACTCGTGGCGGGGCGCTCAGCTGACCGTTGTGACAAAACCAAAGGAAAAGGCCCCCGGCTCTCGACGGTGAAGTCGAGAGCCGGGGGCCAGAATTCGGACGTGGATCTACAGGTATTCGCGCAGCTCCTCGGGCACTTCGGGATGGGGGTGGCCGGGTGCGATGTCCGACAGCGCGGCGGCCAACCGTCGGATGTAGCCGATGGCCGCCCAGAAGCGGCGCTTCTGATCGGTCAGCTGCGCCTCCAGGTCGGCAACCGTGCGGGCCAGGGTGTCCAGGCGCGCGGTCGTCTGGGTCCGGTACTCCTCGGCGTCGGCGGCCAAGCGCTGGTACTGCTCGTCGAGGCGCTTGATTTCGCGCTGCTGCAGCTCGTAGGAGCGGGCGGCGGGCTCGCGGGACTGCCACCAGCGCGCCGCCGCTCCGGCGAATCCGGGGATGCGGGCAGCCATGCGGGAGAAGAGCAGGGACAGTGTGGTGGGTCCGCCGATGAGGAAGATCAGCAGCCACAGCAGCGGCGGGATACCGAGCGGCGGGCTAGCCGGGTCCATGCACGCTCCCGTCGTCCTCGACTTGGGACCAGTAGCCGATCGCCGCACACCAGGACGTGAACGCGACCACCAGGTACAGCCAGGGCCAGCGCCAGCCGCCGTCGGTGAGGTTGAGGCTCTGGGCGGCGATGCCGACGCCGAGTACGGCCATGAGTGCGCCGCTGATGTGCAGCCCGCCGATGGTGACGTGTCGCCACCGCCCGACGAACCCGATGATGGTGAGCAGCCCGGAGGTGATGAGCAGCCAGCCCCACAAGGGCAGCGGCATGGTCTGCTCGATCTCACTGAGCCACCACTCCGGCTCACCGGTGAGGTAGTCCCCGCCCACCGCGATCGGGGTGAGCGGGAGCGTCAGCATCGTCGCCGACCGCCATACCGGCGGTAGCAGTGGTTGCCAGCGCCCCCGCTTGATCCCCAGCATCAGTCGTGGCTCAGTAGCCGTAGCGGTCGGTGGCGACCTCGCCGACGAAGGTCTCACCGCCGGGCTGCGGTGCGCGCGCGGCCGCCAGGCCACCGCCGAGGATGGCGGAGAGGAGCTGCAGCCCGATGGCCCACTGGGCGTCGGTGCCGAATGCGACCGCGACACCGATGGGCTGTGCGGCCAGCGCGAGTGCGTAGACGGCGGCGCTGACCTTGCCGGGCCAGTCGGCGACCTCGCGGTGTGCCAGCGCCACCAGCAGGTCGAAGACGGCGACGACCGCGGCAGGGATCAGCGGTGCCAGCGAGCCGCTGATCACGGTGACCAGCGATAGCACGCCGACGGCGGCGACGGCCAGGGTGTGGATGTAGGCGCGGCGCGCCGGATCGAGGAGGGATCGCATGATGATGCTTCTTTCTCTTAGGGCGTCCAGAGGGTGACGCCGCTCGGATGCCAGCGCGCCGAGAGGTTCTCGAATCGCTGGTCTCGGCCGCCATCGCTGACGGGAGTCTCGGGGCCCAGTGGCCAGCCCCACGCCGTATCGAATCCGGCGCGGGCGAAGCGCTCGAGGATCGCACCGTGGACGGGGATCGCCTCGCCGCCGTAGCGGCGGTAGATCATGCCCCGCTCGAACATCTGCGAATCGCCCAAGCCGATGACGGTGCGGTGGCGCTCGATGGGGAAGCCGAGTGGCCCGGCCGATGAGCCGAGCTGGTCGTAGCCCTCGCGCAGGTGGGTGGGGACGGCGATGGCCCGATCCCCGGGTGCCTTGTTGGCGCGGACCCCGACCTTGAAATACACACGCGCGTTCTCGAAGTCGGAGTAGACGCCGGTGCCGTCAGCGGTTTTCAGCTCACCGGAGAGGCGTTTCCCGATCCACCCGCCCGCGCGTTTCGCTTCACTGTCGATCTCATTGACTGCGGGCGTGGTGGCCAGCTTGCCGTCCAGGTACCAGAAGTCGGAGAACAGGCGGTCGTCCCAGGAGCGGGCGCCGTCGTAGAGGAACACCCCGGCGCCCTGGGACTCCCAGTCGACGCCGCGCTGGGACTCGACGACCGGCCCGCCAGGTCGGTCCCACGTCATCAACGTGCACGCAGTGTGGCTGTAGACGCCGCCACCGCCGTGCTGGAAGCCGACCAACATCACCGGTTTGAACGGCAGCCGCGCCAATGCGGCGCGGGCGTTGGCCAAGCCTTGGCCGAGGCGCTTGAGGCCGAGTTGGTAGACGATGGCGTAGTCCAGGCGCGCCGACTCCGTCGACCCGTAGCGATTGCCACTCCAATCGGTGCGCCCCATGTACCAAGCCGCCGTCTGGAAGACCAGCCCCGAGCAGTCAGTCGAGACGCGCGGGTTGGTGGTGAAGGCGCCACCGTAGGCATAACGAAGGCCTTTGCGGGCCGACGCGCGGGAGTGGACCTCCTGCGCCCGTGCGACGGTAATGGTGGTGGTCATGATCTAGGCGGCGAGGGTGCCGAGGGTCAGCTGTTTGGTGGCGATGCGGATGATGTCGCCCGATCCGCCGCCCTTGGACGCCGTCGCGACCGAGGACCACAGGAAATTGCCCGAGCTGGCGGCGTCCCAGAACGAGACGTGCGAGATGGTCTCGGTCCCGGTCAGCGTCAACTCGGGGGTGTTGTTCATCGCGATGGCCCCGGCTGCTGCTGCGGCGAAGGTGACCGCCGCCCGGTTGGTCTGGCTCGACGCGTTCGAGGTGCCCGCCGCGCCGGGGTCACCGGTGTGGAATTTCGCGTGCACGCCGGCGGGCATGGTGAAGCTGGCGCGGCCGGTGGCGTGGTCGAGGAGTTTGTTGGCGAGGTAGCTGGAGATCCCGACGGTCATGAGGGTGTCCTTTCAACGGGGGATGGCCCTCGCGGCGGGGATGCCGGAGGGCTGATTTCGGTGGGGGTGTTTGCTGCTACTGGATGGCGCGGGCCCAAGCGGCGCCGGCCGCACCGACACCGCCGCGTGTGCGGATTCCGAAGATGCCGCCGTTGCCCCCGCGTCCACCGCCGCCGGGCGCGTTACCGGGGACGGCGTTGCCGCTGGCGGTGGTGTTCGCGCCGCCGGTGTACGTGACGCCGTCGAGGGTGTGATTCCCGGGGCCGAGGCCGGTTTGGTTGTTGGGGTTGTTGCCGGTACCACCGGCAGCGGTCAGGGTGCCCGCCGAGGCAGACGTGATGGTCGTCGCGGCGCCCGGGTTGGATGCGGCGTGGTCGGAGTTCGCGGGTTGGGCACCACCATCGCCAACGGTGATCGACAGCGTCATCTCCGAATAGGGAATGTCGACGCCGCGCTCCAGGACGACCGACGCCCACACGCCGCCCTTGCCGCCCTGTCCGGCGGCGTTGATCCCACCGTGACCGGTCTGACCGGACGCACCGCCGCCCACGCCGACGAGTTGGATGTAGCGGTAGTTGCGCGGGATGTTGTAGGTGTGGCTCCCGGCAGTTGTGTAGGATTGGGTGGCCGGGGACAGCGTCGGCCACCCGACCGTGCAGCTCGACCCGAATGCGAGCGCCGTCGGCGACAGGTTGAGCATCAGGCGCGCCAGCAACGTGCACGACGACCCGAACGCCCACGCCTGCGACAGCGACAACCCCAACAAAGCGACCAGCGTCGTTGACGGAGTCCACGTGATCGCCGTCGACGCGAGCGGCATCGCATACACCGCCGCCAGCCCCGTCGACGAACCCCAGTCGAGCCCGGTCGGGTCCAAGCCCAGTCCGCGCACCGCCGCCAGCGTGGTCGCCGAATCCCACCCCAACTCGGTCGCAAACTGCCCCAGTCCGATGCCGATCAGCTCGGTGAGCGTCTCCCAGTCGATGACAGTCGGATCAAGATCGAGGTACTCAACCAGCTCCTCGATCTCGATGAGGCTCATCGACGATGCCCACGTGATCTCGGTGGGCTCCAAATGCAGGTACTGCACCGACTGCAAGGTGGTCTCGGTGACCACATCGACACCAGTCTGCTCCAGGTGCATGTGCAGGGTGGCCTGCAACTCGGTCACCGAATCCCACTCGACACCCAGCGCGAGCGCGAGTGCGCGCCGTACCTCCAGGGTGCATGAGGATGACCACACCAAAGCTGTGGCCAGTATCAGCGACTGCGGATAGCGCGGCATCGTGCCCGGCGGCATCACCGACGACCCGACACCCGGCCAACGCGCCGCCGTGGCCGGTGCCGGCCATTTCGCCGGACTGGACGGGTCGGGCGGAAAACCCACCGCTACTGCTGCCGCACAATCGGGCCGCGCCGCCAGCAATGCTCCAGCGTCGGAGAATCGGGCAGCGACACAATCAACCTATATCGGAAACCATTCTCAATCGCCTCGTTGTCGCCGGAGTCCTCCGACTCGACGCGGCACACGAATTTCCGTGCCTCACGCGTGAGTGTCGTCCAGGTCTCGATGATCGGGGAGTCGGTTTCCTGGTCCTCGGTGATCTCGATGCGCGCCGTGGCCCCGTCAGGAATGTCAGGATCGGTGTCGTTGAGGTCGAAGTTGTGCACCAGGTCGGCGCCGCGCGTCAAGATCAGCGGCTCAACGACCGGCTCGTTACCAATGGCCATCAGGTGCTCCTACGTCGTCGGGGTGATCGTCAGGTCGGTGTTGGTCGGATGCACCGTCCCGGTCACACCCTGAATCCACATCGACACTTCATCGCCGTCGTCGAGGTGCACGTTGTAGACGACACAGGTGCGGTCCTGGTTGGCGCCGGTCGGACTGTAGACGGCGGTACCGATCGGGGTGCCGTTCACGCGCAGTTGCATCGTCGGATCGTTCGAGCTGGTCACCGATACGCGGCAGCGACCGGTGATCGTGAACTCGTCATCGCCGGAGCCGACGACGGCCGCGATGAGCATGTGATCGGTGATCGTGGCCGGGGCGCCGCCATCGGAGGTCCACGATGTGATCTGCGTGTACCCGCCCTCGGGTGCGGTCTCGGCACGCAACTGCAGCAGGCCACGACCAGCACCACCTTTGCCGCCTTTGGTGGTGCCGCCGAAGTTGGTGCCACCGCCACCACCGCCACCGGCACCGGGCGCAACACCGTCCTGACCTGAGTTGTTGCCGTTGCCGTAGTTGACGTTCGACGAACCGCCCTCGCCGCCGTTCGCGCCGGGAAGGGACTGGCCGACGAACGTGCCACCAGAGGTGGAGTTCTTGCCTTTGCGCTGCGCGATGACAGCGGTTTTCCCGCCGCCGGTACCACCAGCAGAGGTGACGGTGGTCTTACCGGTCGCGGCAATGGACGATGATCCGCCCGTACCGCCAGAGCCGTTGCCATCACCCTGGGCACCAGCAGCACCGACGGTGAACGTGATGTTTTGTCCGACCATGCCTGATAGATCCCAGGTGCCCGTGACCCATGCGGCCTGGTTGCCGCCAGCACCACCGTTGGGCCAGTTGCCACCGCCACCACCACCACCGCCACCCATGAGGGCGAAGTCGGCCTCGGCCATCCACGACTCAACGGTGATGCTGTACGTGCCCGGTTCGTACCAAGTCAACGAATCGGAGGCAAAGGTTTGCTGACCAGACTTGAGCATCCGCTGTTGCGTGTTCAGCGACTCGACGGTGTCGTCCTCGGCTTCCAGTGACACGAACGTGAGTGCGGCGATACGGAACGATTCATCCGACTGGTTGGTGATCCCATTCCAGTTACCCTCGACCCGGCCGCCGATGAACCGGTTCGACGTGCCCTTGGTCGCGGTGTGCGCCGTATCCGAATACTCCGCAACAACCACATTCCCCCGGTACACGGTGTAGTTGTCGCCATCAGCCTTCAACCCCAACGAGTCGCCGACATTCCAATTAATGTCCTTCGTCATCCAATCGGTGTAGGAACGCGCCCCACCCGACCTCGTGCCACGGCCCAAATACAGTTTGTTGCGGAACACATTCACATAGACGAAACTCGTGGCGGTCGCGTTGCACCGCACATACAGACCTGTGTCATAGGCCGTCGAACCGTTCGTCCCCAGCACCGCATACGCGATCATGTTGTCGCTGGTCATCTGCGTAGCAGTGAACACATACTCCGAGGCGTACGACCCACCCACTCCGAGGTCGGTGGACAAGAACAGGCCGATTTGATTGCCCACCAGCTGGGCATCCCCATACACGAAGAACTGCGGCCCCAACGGTTGGCGGTGCCCGGTGAACGACACGTTCACCGGCGTCGTTCCGTTCTCGGTGCCGTAGCCTTTCGTCAGCGCCTCATTCGCCATCGACACCGCACGCCGCGCCATCGCGCTGATCTCGGTGAGCTGGTTGGTGGCAACACCCAATCCCTGTAGGGGCAGCCCGATGATGAAGTCCACGATGAGAGCTTCAAGGTCTGGTGGTTTGCGGATCGTCGCCGGATCGGCTTGCGCCACGAACGACGTAAACTTTGCGAACAAATCAGTGATGAACCCCAGCGGCATCGACGGATTCAACGGCGACCCGGCGGGCTGGGAGAAGAACACCCCAGGGAACCGGCCACCCCCAAGATTGGCGAACTTCCCCACGCTCGGGTCTTGCAGCAACGTCCCAAACGCTGATCCCGGATACGCGGTGCCCTGCGGCAAATCCCCCGGATCAGTCGATGACCACGGGAGGTGGGGAGTTGTCATCCGATCACCGTCACCGTCGACAAATCCTCCGGTGGCTTCGGCGCCGACACCACCCGCTCCACCGGCAACGGCACCGACATATCCGGCTCGACCGGCACAGTCTGCGCATCCTCCCGCGCACGCTCCACCAACCACGACGGCAACGCAGGTTCCGGCGCCAACCCCGTCTGCTCCCACCCATGCGAAATCAACATTTCCGCCATCTTCACCACCGCAGGCATCGGCACCGGATACGGCTGCGGCGTCCCGTCCTCACGCTCACACGCCGTCAACAACGCGAACGCCAACGACCGGGCCAGTCGGACCGCGGGTGAATCATCGGGCGGATCAGACAACCCCGGCGTCACCGACTCGACGTCATCCATCACAGCAATCCAATCGTCTGTAGCGCACCAGCAGCCTTGCTGACCTCACCAATCAGGCGCTCCAACGGGTCTTGCAAGGTGCGCAGGTTCCCAAACTTCGGCTTCAACACCGCATCGGCACCGGGCCCGAACTCCATCGACAGCTCGCGGTTGCGGCACACAAACACACGCGCCCCCAGATACCGGACAGTCGCGCCCACGCGATCACCGAGCCACCAATGACCCTGCCCGCGATCGCCGATCAGATACGGCGACGCGTCGACGACGTTGAAGCTGAAAGCGGTGTCGGGGTCGGTTTCGCGGCGCCGCTTTCTGAGGTCCATCAACCCGCTCGGGGTGTACGCCTGCGTCACGCCCGTACACGCGGTTTCGAGTTTGTGGCCCCAGCCCTGTTGCGCCGCACGCAACGGCAGCGGCACCGACATGTACGCCAGAATCGAGTCCTCCAGGATGGGCATCAGGAACGCCGTCAACACCCCGCCGAGGGAGCCAACGTTGATGTTCACACCCAAACCGACACCCAGGACAACACCCAGGTTGTCTCCCAGGACATCCCCGGCGTAGGTGATGACCGCTTCCAACAGCGCGTTCACACCGGGCATCGACCTGCCGCCCGCGGTGATACGACATGCACCACCGGGAGTGCGGCGGAACTCGAACTCGGGCAGCCGATGGTACTTGCTGTCGACGTACACCACGTGCGGATGAGAGGCCTTCGTCCCCAGCATCCCCGCCACGTCGTACCCCGCGCCAGTCGGCTCGGGGTCGCCCGTGATCAGATCGTAGGAGTCCTCCACGTAGTCAGTGGTGACCCCGGCGATAGTGCGCGCCATGCCCGTGGCCAAGTTGCCGAACAAGCTCGTGCCCGACCGGTACCCGGACTTGTCGACGATATCGACGAACAACTGACCCTGCCGCCAGCTGGTGCCCGCACCCGGCCACGGCTCACTGTCCCCGTCGCGCCACCGCCAACAATCCAACATCAGCTCGGCGTCTTCAAGGATCGGCTGAGCAATCGAGAGCCAGTCCTGCTTGATGTTCCCGGTGATGAACGTCGTCGGCGATGCGCTCCCCGCCAGGCTGCCGGGCACCACCACGATTTGCGAATCAGCCCACAACCCGCCCGACCAGTTGGCCGGATTCAAAATGTCGAGCGACATGTTGAAGTTGGTGGCCTGCAGCCGCATCAACTGCATCGCCAGCGCCGCCTTCAACCCCCAATCCGCGGGGGCAAACAGGAACATCTCTTTCGGCTGCGAAATCAGGCTGATCGGCAGGAACGGGTTGGACTGCATGTGGACGTGTCGAAGCTCATCAACGTCAGTCGAGAACTCGACGATGACCACGTCACCGGAATCTCCGCCCGACTTCAGCGTGGCCGACTCCATGCGCCCGCCGATGCGGCCACCGGACTTGTCCAGCAGCAGATGGATGTTGCGGGTACCGCGCCGCTCCTCCTCCAGCGCCCACCACGCCGCCCACGTGCCGCGGCGGTCGTCGTAGTCGATCGGCAGGGTCAAGCTGATATTGCCCACGTCGTTGAGCGGCAGCACCAGCGAACCCGTCGGGTCGTACACGTCGCCGCGCGTAACCCAGTTCCCGTCACACAGCGTGATGCGCGGCTGCCGGAAAGCCGCAGCCATCCGCGTCTCGCGGATCTCTTGCGCCCATAGCCGAAAGTCCTCGGCGGTGCCCCCGGCGAACTGGGCGATCACCGCATCCCGCTCTCAGCCGACCAGAACCGCCGCAAATGCAGTTCGATCTGCGCACTCGTCGACCCGTTGAACTGCACCGGGATCAGCGTTTTCTTTGTGTGCGGCGGAATCGGGAACAGTGGCAGCACGCCGCCCATCTGCCCGGAGGCATTCGACAGGTCCGCGGCCACGTAGGTATCCATGCGCGGCTCGGTCATCACCGACCACCGCACGCTGATCCCGTTGCCGTACGGCGCTACTTCGATCATCCGATCGTCGTGTTCTCCCACTTCCCACGACAGGTCGACGTCCTGCTCCTGGTCCCACGAGAAATCGGGGAACCGGAACTTGCATGTTCCGTTGGGGATCAGCGACCACTCCGGCCAGCCGGGCTGATCGGTCGGATTATCGACATACACCCACACTGTTTGCCATCCGCCGCCGCCGGGATGCTCGGCCAACAAGGTCAGCGCCTTCGACTCGTACAGCGGCTTGAGGATTTGCATCGTGACCGATACGCGCGCCTCCCCGTCGACCTCCCAGTCCAAATCCGGCGCGAACTCCAACTCGCGGGCCAGCTTCCCCTCCAGCCAGCGAACCTGCCCGGACACCGGATCGGTGTAGCGCCACTTCACGATGTTGCGGTGCCACATCGACCCGAACAGCTTGCGCACCCGCGCCACCGGAGAGCCGGCGCCTTCGCCGACATCCCACATGTCCAGGTCGAACACCAGCTCGCCGACCGGCACATCAACCCCGCCGGGCATACCGCCCAGCGACGACGGAATGGTGCGGGCGGTGAACGACGTGCCCCACATGCCGCGCGGACTCTCCGCCAAGTTGATGCCCTGCGCGTGCATCTCATCGAGAGCCCCAGAGATCGGGATGGTGTCCTTGGCCCCGACGAGCTCGATCAACGCCACAGCCACTACAGGGCCCCCAGCTTCGTACGGATCTTGCGGTCCTGAGCGGCGCGCAGCTTGCGCAGACTGTCGTCGGCGACACTGCCGTTCACGGTGATCTGGTCACCGCTACGGGCCAACATCTGCCGGATCTGCTCCAACTTGCCCACCACATCCCCACCACCACCAGCGCGCGCGATCTTGATCGTCTCCGACACATCCGCCCACTGATTACGCGTCAAAATCGGTTCGGGCTGGGTCGTCTTGTTCACCCCGACCTGCCCGGGCATCAACCAACCGCCATGGTCGAACAGTTTCGCCTCGTTCACCAACTCGCCGGCGCGCGTCATCTTCTGCCCGTACTTGTCGGGGAATGCCGACCGTTGCACTGCTTGCGCGGCGCCGCCGGGGTTGGTTTCCCAGTTGGGGACGCGTTGCAGGGCGCGGAAGAACCACTGGGCCGACTTGTAGGCGTCCATGCGTTCGGCGACGCTTCCCCACGCCCCGGCGCGCTGCTGGAAGATGCCGAGGGAATCGTGGTCGGAACCCACCGCGTCGTGCGGGTACTTCAGAGATTCCGGCACCGTGCTGTTGGCGTACATTTTCATCGGGTCACCGGATTCGACGAGGCCGGTGGCGACACCGATGGTCGCGGCGAGTTTGGTGAGCCCGAGGTCCTTGGCGGCTTTCACGATCTGCGCCGGATAGTTCTTCCCCAGTCCCGTCAACGGCCCCGCGGGCGGGGTCTTCTCGTCGCTGTTCTTCGGCTCGGTCGAATCCGGGCCACTGGCCCCCGAACCGCCGTCGGACTGGTAGTTGCCCCAGATGTGCTTACCGCTCTTGTCGGTGACCCGGACCTGGTTGTGCAGCTCACTGAGTGCGGTCAACGCGCCGGGTGAGTCGTTGATGCCGAAGATGCCCAGCATGTCGGCGACCTGGCCGCCGACGAACTCCTGCGCGGCGAACCCCGCCCAACCGGAGATCGACGTCGGGTAGGACTTCCCCGCTTGGTCCTTCAGTTCGCCGAGCGCCTTGTCGTAGGCAGCTTTGCGGTCGTCTTTGTCCTTCTTGAACTTGTCGTCGAGATCCTTCTTTGCAGCGTCGTAGGCAGCCTTGTCCGCGGCACTCGCGTTACCCGAATCAATCTTCTGCAGAGATAGGTCTTGGCGCCGGGTTTTGAGTGCGTCGTACTGCGGCTTGTAGCGGTCGCGGATCGCCTTGATCTTGTCCTTATCGCCACCAGCACTGTTGATCTCGGCGTCGCGCTGCCGATCCAACTCGATCTTGTCGCGGGTGATCTGCTGCCCGGCGGCCTTCAGATCATTGTTGGTGGTGCCGATGCGGTACTTGGCTTTGAGGGCTGCGAGGTCCTGGTCGTACTTCGCTTTGGCGTCGGCAACATCCTTGTCGTACTTGGTCTTCTTCTCCGACTTGTCGCCCTGGGAGTAGTCGTAGCTGCCCGAGGAATCCGAGGACTCCGACGTGTCACCACCGGCAGTGTCACCACCACCAGTATCGCCGCCGCTGGCCGCGCCCACGATCTTGTCCATCGCCCAATGCACATGATCGTCATGACGCCCCGCACCAGCATAGAAACCGGTGCTACCGCCGCCGTCGCCGACGATCTTGCCGTTCTTGATCTGCCGCGCGAACCCGGGTCCGTGGATCAACTCCAACGTGCCGGGGAACCTGTCGGCAATCCAATTCGCGATCCGCATCATCGTTGACGTCGAGTCGACGATGTCAATAGCCCGAGCACCCATGTGGTTGTCAAACCCGCTACCGACTGAGGCATTGCGGGTGCCAGACATCATCGTCGCCGACCCGAACACCGCCCGAATCTGATCCCACATCCACCGCTGAAGATCCGTTGTGAGCCCAATGTTGGGCGGGTTGCCGGTCTGGATTTTGCCGCCCGTCAACCCCGCCGGGGTGACGTAGCCGCCGCCCTCGTAGCCGGGGATCGCACCATGCTCATTCATGTAGTCCAGGGCGCCGGGATGGGCAGCTTCGATCTTGCGGCGCGACTTCGACCGGATGACCTGCTCGTCACCGTGGACGACACCGGCGATTGCCTTCACAGGCAGGTTGCCCGTGTACCCGCCCCCACCGAACTGCACTTCAGGGATCGTCGGCATCGGCTGAATCTTCTCGCCCCGCCGAGGAACACCGAGAAGGTCGGGGACAGTGAAGCTGAGCTTCTTCGCCCACCCGTTCCAGCCCTTGATGAGAAAGTTGATCAGCGCCTTGAAACTGTTCTTGATGCCATCCCACATCGTCTTCGCGGTATTGGCGAGCTTCCCGGGGAGTCCGGTGAAGAAATTCAAGATCGTGGTGAACTTCTCCACCACCATGTCCTTAGCCTTGCCCGCGTACTCGCCGACCTTGCCCCACGCGTCACCAATCCATCCGGCAACCTTCTTGATACCCGGCCACAGGGTGTCGGAAATCCAGTTCCACACCGCCGCGATGACGCGTTTGATGGTGCCCCAATGCTTGGTCACCAGAGCGACGGCGATACCAATCGGGCCGCCAATGATGGTGATGATGGTGCGCCAGTTGCGCTTCACAAACCCCAGCACAGTGCCGACCGCATCGGCGATACCAGAGAAGAACTTCTTGATCGCAGGCCACGCCGTGTTGGTGAACCAGTTCACCACTGCCATGACGACAGTCTTGATGCCCTTCCATGCACCCTGAACGATGTTGCGGAACGTCTCGCTGTTCTTGTAGGCGACGACGATTCCCGCGACCAGGGCGGCGATGGCGACCACCACCAGCCCAATCGGGTTGAGGTTCATCGCAATGTTGAGCGCCGTCTGTGCGACCGCCCAGCCCTTCGTCACAGCAGCGAGAATGCCGACACCGACAGCCAGCGTGCCAAGTGCCGTCGCCAGCGGCGCCACCCACGACTTGTTCTTGTTGATCCACTCGCCGAACGACTTAAGCGTGGGGATGCCGTCGTCACTGAGCTTCTTCATGAACCCGCCGAGCGCACCGAACACGCGAGTGGCAATCGGCTCCAACTCGACAAGCGCCTTATTCTTGAACAGTTGCCACTGCTCGGCAAAGTCGTAGGTGTCCTCGGCTGCACCCTTGATGGTGTCTGTGCCGGCGCCGGTGGCCTTGGCGAAGTCCTCGACGTTCAGCTTGCCCTGCTTGAGTGCGTCAATGAACCCCGCACCCGAGCGGGCACCGAAAATCTTGTTCGCAAGGTTCGTTGCCTCAGGGGTGTTCCCCGCCTTCACCAACGCATCCAGTTGGGTGATGGTGTCCTTGAACGCCTTCTGCGGTTCCTTACCCGCCTTGGCGAAGACCGACAGTTCCTTGGTGAGCCCCATCATCATCTTCGATGAGTCAAGCCCCGCCTTGTCGAGCAGACCGGCCATACCAGCAGACTGGGCCATGTCGAACCCGAACTGACGCAGCGCCGGACCACCCTTCAGCGCAGCATCGGCAAGGCTGTTTATCGGCACACCGGTTGCCTGCGAGACGCGGAACATCTCATCCAAGACCTTCGAGGTCTCCGCGCCTTTGACACCGAACCCGTTGAGCGCGGCGGTGACGCGGTCGATGTCGATGTCTTGACCCATGCCCTTGAGGGCCGTGAGCTGCCCTGCCACATCCTGGAGTGGTTTCCCGGTCAACCCGAGCCGCGTATTCAGATCAGCGACACTCTGCCCGATGTCGGCGAACGAACCCGGAACTTCGGTGCCAACCTTCTTGACAACGTCGACCAGGGAATCCAGTTGGGTGCCGGTCGCGCCGGTGCCGATGCGAATCGTGTCCGTCACGTCATCGAACTGGGCGCCGATGTCGTAGAGCACTTTCCCGGCAGCGACGAACGCCGTGGCCATCATCGCCCCCGCCTTGACGATGTTCTCGGCGGTGAAGACAGACTTCACGCCGAGTTTGCCCATCTTGTCGCCGGTGTCGTCGGCGGCATCGGCGGCGTCCTTCTCGGCGCGTTCTAGATCCTTGGCGGCCTTGGTGGCATCCTTCGACGCGTTCTCGTTGTCGCGCTTGGCCTTGGCTACCTTCTCCTCTGCGGCCACCAGGCGGCCCGCATCGTTGACGCCTTTGTCTCTCAGCGTTTGCAGTTGTGCCTCTGCGGTGCGCAGCTTGCCCGCCGAGTCGGCAGCCTTATCGTTGGCTTTCGACACCTTCTCGGTGGCGGCCTCCACGCGCTTAGCCGCGGCCTCCACACCCCCGGCCAGGCCGTCGCCGAGCTGCTTGCCGGCCTTCTTTCCCATCCCGCTGAGTGAGCCGAGTTGCTTGTCGAGAGACGCCCCGACGCCCTCGATGACAGGAATCACCCGAAGCGTGGTGAAGGCGGCTGTGTCGGTTGCCATGCGCGCATCACCTCCGTCTAGCTACGATTCGGGCTCCCCAGGAAACAGGAGACTTTGAGGATGGCGACAGAACTGCGGCCTGACATTCAGTCAGCCAAGGATCGGATCAGTACCCGCATGGGCGCGGGACGCGAGTTCAAGAAACTTGAGAGCTACCTATGGGAGGGCGAGGTAGTCGACTCTGTCTGCGTCGGGCAGTACGGGCGTGGGACTGGGCTGCTCGTGCTCACCAACTCGCGGCTGCTGTTTCTTGTCGACGGGATGACGGGGTCCACATTCGAGGACTTCCCGCTGAGCAAGATCACCTCTGTGCAGTGGTCCAGTGGTTTCGTTCAGGGCACGCTCACCGTGTACGCGTCGGGCAACAAGGCTGAGATCAACAACGTGGCGAAGCCTGATGGGCCGCCGCTTGCCGACAAGGTGAGGGCGATCCTTGCCGGGCACACTGCGCCGGTCGCATCCGCACCACCGGCCTTCGCTGCGGCGCCGCCTCCCCCTCCGCCTCCGCCGACGGTTCCCGCGGGCTGGTATCCCGACGCCCAGAACCTCACCCTTCAGCGGTACTGGGACGGTGTCGGGTGGACGGAGCACACCGCCCCACTCGCCTAGCCTTCGGTCTGCTTCTGCTTGGCGTACCGGCGTTTGCGTTCCTCGAACTTTGCCCGCAACTCGCGTTGCCGCTCCACACGCTCCGGTTCGCCCATCGCATACCGCACCGGATGGTCATAGTCGTCCGGCACATTCTCAGCGTCACTGTTGGCGCGTACCGTCACCAGCCACAAATCGGCAATCAGATTGTCGGTGATCGACCACGGCACCCGATCGTGATTCATGCGCCGCACAAACATGCCGTGCTGCTCGGTGCTGATCTGCTCGATCAACACCTGTAGGCGCCGCGCCGACAGTGTGCCGCGGTAGAAGTCGCCCAGATCAGTGTGGTGGTAGCGGGACAGATCGGCCTCTATCGCGTCGCCGTACTCGTCGAGCAGGCGCCAGAGGCTCCCTAGTTTCCCGTGGCCTCCTTGATGGCCTCCGACAGAATGTTGTAGTCGTCCACGGTGGGATCGGCATCCAGGAATGCTTCCCACTGTGCGGTGCCCAGCAAGGCTTCCGAGCCGCCGAACTCGTCGCCGTGGGAGTACTTGATCGCCGCCTTGACAGGCATCTTCCCCTTGATGGGGATGCGCAGATCGACCCCGGCCACGGTGATGGACAGGAACCCGTCGACCGCCTCGGCGTGGACGGCTTTCTTCTTCTTCTTCGGTTTGCGGTCCTGCGGTTGGGGTGCGTGCGCCGGAATCCGCGACACGGGCCGGCTGTTGATGTCGACCATTTCGACAACGTCGTCGTCGTACTCGTCGCTCATGGGGGTAGCTCCTTCAAAGTGTGGGTAGCTCACTGGGGGTTGAACTCTGGTCGCCCGGGGGAGCTACCCGCGCCCGGGCGACCAGAGACTTCGTCAGGCCGGGGCCACCGAGAACGTGCCGCCGGTCAAACCGGCACCCGACCCGGTGATCGCACCCGCAGCGGGCGGGGTGATCGTGTACGGGCCACCAGCCGACCCGGCGACCGCCCAGTCGGCCAGCTTGTAACCGTCATCGAGTGCGGCCAGCGCAGCGCGAACCGCCGAAGCGGCAGCGTTGTAGGCGATCGGCGCGGTCGTCTCACCCTTGTAGGTGAGGGTGAAATCACCAGCCGAAGGCGAACCCAGGGTAACCAGGTAGTTCGACACGGTGGTGGCACCGGAAATGACCTGGAAGGCGTCGCCGTCAGCGTTGTTCGTCAGATGCACCACGCACCCGATCGACGCCAACTCGCCCTCGACGAAACCGCCGTGGTCCTTGACCTCCACCGGCGCCGGGGACAGCGACACCCAAATGCGGGTCTCGGTGTCGTTGTCGGTCACCTTGTACAGGACGTAGATCTGCACGTCCTTGGGTGCGCCGATCTTGTTCGCCGCCGACCCGGGCAGGACGAACTGTCGAGTGACTTCGTTCTCCTCCAGGATGGTGAACCCCGACTCCAGTTCGCCGTTCTTCAGCTTCACCCGAAACTTGGGGTGGCCGAACGCGTTGAACTTCTTCACCTCGATCGACGGGTTCAGGTTGATGCCCTTCTTCTCGTCGAGCAGGCCGACGTGCGACCAGCCCAACGCTTCGAGGTCGTCGTCGGCATCAGTGGGGATGAGGGCGGCGATGTTGGCCACATCGGCCTTCAACGCGATCCACACCTCCGCCTCATCGGGGATGAAAGTCGCGTCGGAATTGATGACTCCAGCGGGCATGATGTCCCTCCTTCAAGGGCTTTGAGAGCGCCCTTGCGGGCATGACAAAACCCCCACCGGGTTCGATGGGGGCTGGGGTGCGCGGTAGCTCCGACGCGCGGTCTAAGGGGTGGTCCGCATACGGGTGCGAACCGTGAACGACGCCAAATCGGCGCGGGTCTTCGTGTCACGCGCATCCAACACACCCGTGCCGGGCAGGACACACGCCACACCGGGAATCACCTGCCCGAGCAACTGTGCCATCGCCCAATGCGCGTAGGTACGATCGCGGCCCGAGGTCCATGACGTGACCCGGATTTGTGGTGACGTGGCCACGGGCCACAGGTTCATCGGGCCCGAATCATCGGCCACAACCAGCGCCGGGGCAGCGCCGAGTTTCCAGCCGTCGGGCACTTCGAGGACCACCCGCAACGTGGGATGATCCGTGGCCGCCCGCGCCTTCAACCAATCCTTGACGAGTTGGGCGCCATCGACGGGGATCACTTCGACTGGACCTCAAGGCCGACCTTCGCCGCGGCCTTCGTCAACACGCCCAATGTCGCCTGCAACTCGGCAGGAACAGACACCGACGCCGCCGCACGGTCAGTGGTGTACTCGTCCACCGACACCGCATCATCGTCGACCAGGCTGCGCGCCTCATCCGCGATCCGCCCGGCCAACTTGTTGACCTGCTCGGCATAGTCCTCTTTGAGGATGCGGCCGATCTCCTTACGATTCAGGCGCACCGGACTGAACGACATCAAGCCTCCCCGCGGGTACACAGCACCTCAACCAAACCGCGGCCGAGATCCCACTCGTTGACGACGATCTGATAGCGCTGACCGCGCACCGTGAGCTCATCGGTGTTGACCAAATCAACACCACTGGTGAAGTACACCGTCAACGCCACCGACAGGCCCTCATGGTCACGGGCGGTCCAGCGTGACGACGCACCAGGAGCAACCTTG
>Ga0208198_1001284_pt1 | contig 22724 bp, 17 predicted proteins | sample AD_JPNTR2_MetaG_FD_184446 | JGI IMG/M metagenome (GOLD analysis project Ga0208198, IMG submission 184446) | Active sludge microbial communities of municipal wastewater-treating anaerobic digesters from Japan - AD_JPNTR2_MetaG (SPAdes) (version 2) | ecosystem: Engineered > Bioreactor > Anaerobic...
AATGAATGGGAACTACGCTCAGGCTACGCCTTCGCTACGTTCCCATTCAATACAAAACAAATTCAAAGAAAATGATTATATTTGAAACCAAATTTAACTTACATTACACACTTTTAGGGATACTACCTTTTTTTACAAATAATCAAATGGACTTATAATTTTTTGTAAACTTTTTTCAGTTACATGGGTGTATATTTCGGTAGTCTTTGAGCTTTTATGCCCAAGTAATTTCTGTATATAACACAAATCAGTATCGCTTTCAAGAAGATGTGTCGGGTGACTGTGCCGCAAAATATGTAATGTAACGGGTTTTCGGCTCCCGGTGTGTTTCAAAGCTTTCTTCAGTACCTACTGTAAACCGGTTGTTGTGCATTGCTTATCGGGTTTTTGACCATCAAATAACCATTTCACAGGGCGATAGCTTTTGTAGAACTCCTTGAGCAGGGCAATTATTTTTTCAAAGATAGCAACTGCCCTTCTTTATTTTTCCCCGGCTTGACATTTTTCCAATTTTTGAACGCCGAACCATTGGAAGTCAATAGGCAAGAAATGGTTGCCGGATGGCAACAAACTGCCATTAAGCCGTGCAGCGGCGCATCGGCTTCCAACGTTTTGGCTGCTTGACGTAATGGATGATTTTGGAGCACTTCACTGTCAACCTGCACAAAAGTTTGATAGGAGCACAAAGCTTGATTTAACCGCTGCACTTGCTAATGTTACATACGCGCTATTATGGGTTGGTTATTTTAGTCGATATGCAATTCCAAAGGCTAAAGATACTGTACTAATGCGTTGTTCGAAGCCATACTTTTTGAATTCTGGTTTTGTTGAGAAGTAATCTGCACTTAATAAAAGTGAAACTTTCTCACCAACATTTATTTTCAACATTGTGCCAATATTAAAAGCAAAAGAAGAAGCATTATCAGTACCCCGACCTACATCAGGAAAAGTTGTAACCGAATAGCCAATCATTGGCCGAAAGTTCCATTCAACTTTTTCATCAACTGGAAATGACACTAAAGGTCCAACCATTAACCCACCATAAGCCCAAGGGTCTATTCCTTCTATGTCTATCGGATTTGCTGCACCAAACCACGTTACTGAAACCCCCAAATTATTTGAAAATAGATTTCCTAAATTAATCAAATTTAAATGGACACCTGTTTTGGCAAGGCCACCCGATTTACTTGCGAAATCACCAATGGGAATCGAAATCCCTATTGACGGACCAATAAACCCTTTTCTTTTTTCTGAATTACTGTCAAAACCTGACCTTTTGCCAACAAATTGCTCTTTAGTAATTCTTTCTATCTCATCTAATTGAAAAACAAAAACACTTCTGTCGGCTGTTTCAATTTTAATTGATTTGTTAAGAACTAGTTCAATAATTACACCCCTAATAATGCTTCCGTTTTTAAGGTAAACTACATCTTGATAATTTTTTTGTCCAAAAGAAACACTTGCGATAAGCGCAAATAGAATTAAAGCTAAATATTTTTTCATTTTAACTCATATTTATTTATTTCCTTACTCGTAAGGCTTTTCAGATTCGCCCCGTTTATTTAAGTGGTTACTGGTCTCCACTTTGTATTTATTTGAGATTTATTTGCTACGCTGTAAAATTAAGATGCGCCCTCTTTCTCACGCTTGCTGGTAACGGATACATTTATGAAACGTTGGGGATTGAGGGCTTCGTCCGTAACCGTCGACACAAACGCTGATGCAGGGCAGAACGATTGATTTAAGTACTTAAACCCAAATGTTTTATACACGATGTTATTGACTAGCATTCTATTTATGGTCATAGTTCGTTTATGTTTTTTATTAGTGTCAATACACTGTTTGGATTATTTAGATCATAAAACCAATTACTGTCAAAATCCATAATTGTCGCAGGATTTTGACTGTTACCAATTACCAAACTGTGAAATTTAGTTTTGTTGTCTTTGGCTGATTTAATTTGGTCTTGTATAGTTTTATCAAATGCCGGCATTACAAAGTCCGAAACCATTATCACGTCAGCCTTTTTATAGTCTTGTGTGGTTAACATTCTAAGAGCTTCTCTCATTGCTGGAGTTGCATCTGTGCCACCGTGAAAACTCATAGAAAGAAAGGAGATAATTTTATCCAATGAGTTTTTTAAATCCGTTAGGTTAAGCGTTTCAATTCCTGTAGAAAATGAAATGAGGTAACATTTTCTATTATCACGAATTGCAATTTTTAGAATGGCAAAGCAAAGAGTTTTGGCAATAGTTTCAGGAGTTCCGTGCATTGAGCCACTTGTGTCAACGCAAATGATTAAAGGTCCTTTTGCTTCTTCTTTTTCCTTTAGTCGTTTATCTTGATATTCTTCTTCTCGGTAAGAATGCATTTTTGCTTGATACTCGAAGGTTTGAAGTTTCTTTTCAGCAAACTTTTTGAAGAATACAGATTGTAATGTTTCGTCAGCAAGTAATGCAATTTCTGAAGGAAGTAGACTGCTTAAATCATCACTTTCGTGAATTCCGATGAGGTCGGCTTTGCTTGCATGTTTAACTTTCCATTCAGGTTTTAATTGAATGTTTGCAAAGAGTTCTTCTTCATACTCCTTTTCGGCTTGTCGCATTTTGCCAAGCATTTCTGCAAGCTCTTTCAATGCTTTATCCCGTTGTAAGAGTTCTGCATATCGCTTTAGAATATCAAGATTTACTTTTTGCCAATTTCCTTTGCTCATATCCCAAAGCCGTCCTAATTCTTTTGTGAATGGCTCAAGGACTTCCTGAAGTTTTTTTAATTCTTCAATTCGTTTGTAAAGCTCTTCACAAAATTTTTTTCTTTCAGCTTCGATTTGTTCAAGTTCCCATTTTGTCTGCTTCTTAAAGAGCAATTCGTCCCATTTCTCGATAAAGTGTTCTTTCACACTTTCAAAACTTGGCTTGTGTTTGTCGTTTTGATTTTTATCGTCCAAACTTCTTTTAAACTCCTTTTCGTAGAAAGTTGCATCAAATTCTTTTTTGTCGTATGTATCTATAATAATTGGCTTTACTTTATTCCACTTGCTATTAAATTCAGATTTTTTGCTTTGCTGAAATTCGTTTTTTAGCTCTATTTCTTTTTCAAATGGATTTGTGGTTTTGTTCAGTTGCTTCTTGGTTTTGTTAATGAAGTCAAGAATTTCAAGAGTTATTTTTTCAGCAAGTTCGGGGTCTTTAGAGCATAACTCTTTCATTGTAAGATTTGAAAGAATTTTGTCAATAGCAGTCGCAAAATTATCAGTATCAGCATTGGAGAAGCCGATGCCCTTTTTTGATTTATTTTGTAGTTGTAAGTATATACTTTCAGCTATTTTTTTTCTGGTAGCTTCATTTGTAATTGAGCCGAACAATTCAAATTTATCAAAGTTACTATTCATCATTTAATCTGTTCTAATCTGTTTGCGATAGCTTTCTTTATTTGATTATACTCACGTTCTCCTATTTTTGTATTTTTGAGAAACCATTCCAAGCTTTTTTCATGGAATTCTGTCGAATCGGTTATTTTTTTATCCAGAAGTTCTTGTATGATCCAATCGTTTATAATATCTTCTAATTCATTAATTTGAATTGTTCTTGTCTTTTCGATAACTATTTCTTCGTCTTTCAACTTTTTATAATCGTTTTGAATTTTGCGGATTTCAACTTCAAACTTTTCAATTTCTTTTTTTGTTTCTGTTAAGTGGCTTTCTACAATGTTTGCTAATTCAGGAGTGACAAAAAGATTGGTTCGCAAATGTTGTAAGTCATTCGTTCTACATGCTTCAAGTTGTTCTTTCATATTATTTGTAACTTCAAGATATTTTGAAACTCTGTTATCCCAATCTTCTTCAACTTTTTTGTGTGGTTTTCTGGTTATCTGTCGTTTTTCTCCTGAAACTTGTGTTTTAAGTCTGTATTCTTTGTCATTTATAAAAATGCTATTTTTTGAGTTTCCTTTTCTGATTAGGAAGAAATCATTTTGTCTAACCTGTTGCCAATAACTATCATAGTAATAAAGGCGAATAGACACATTACTATTTGTCAAATTGTTGTAATCAATCTGTCTAATAAGGTTGCGTTTTTTGTCGAAATCAATTATTTCAAAGTAATACTCAAATGCATTTACAAGTGTTTCAACTCTGGTGTCTTTTTCAAATTTCGTTTCTTCCTTTATCTCTGTTTTAAATTCATCTAACTCATCTTTTAATCCTTTAAAGTTGAACTTTAAAGAGTATCCGTGTTTTTGAATTGCATCATTGACAAATTGAGAAACAGCTTGTATTTGTTCCGTTTCGTTCCAAATACAATGTTTGATTAAAAAGCAATCCATTAGGTCAACAGCTTTTCGGTCATTTAAAAATGCGGAAGTACGAAGAAGTCTTACAATCTTACGCCACCTGCGGTCTGATATATAAATTGGATTTTCTTTATTTTCTTCTCGCTGATTGTATTGGTCTATAAAGCTCCTGATAACGTGAATTACATTGAAAACATTTTCAGGAATTTCTATTTCGTCAATCTTTTTGCTCCACTCCTTGTATTCGTCATCTGATATTTTTAATGCTTCGTCAACAGTGTCGTTATATGAATTTAATGTCTTTGAAATCATATCGTTGAAATTCTGCTTGTCTTTAATTCCCTCAACAATTAAACGAACAAGAAATCTGTCCCAAAGTGCTTCAAGTCCTTCACCTTTGCTTGGTAACTCATTGGAAGCTGAAATAAGTGCTTTCATAGGCACTTTTATTTCTTGCTCTCCGTTTCGGTATATTTTTTCATTCAGCACTGTCAATAGAGCATTTTGTATTGAAGGCCCCGCTTTCCAAATTTCGTCAAGAAATACTACTGTTGCTGTCGGTAAGTAGTTTTTTACAATTCTTTCGTATTTATCATTGTTTTTTAGTTGAGATATTGAAACAGGACCAAATATTTCGTCCGGCGTGCTAAAGCGGTTCATAAGGTATTCAAATGAACTGCCACCTTTGTATGCATATTTAAGTCGTCTCGCAACTAAAGATTTTGCAACACCTGGAGCACCCAAAAGAAAAATACTTTCTCCTGCAACCGAAGAAAGTAATGATAAAGCAATGACTTCTTCTTTTTCAATTACACCGTCATTAAGTCGTTTAAGCAATTCTGTAATTTTTTGTTTTATTGTCATTTTTCAATATTTTTTGTTATTTTATGTTTACTGTTTTGTGTTATGTTTGCCGCTAACTCCTTTATAGGCGCTACTTTGTTGCGCCTTATTTCCATTTTTGGATGTATAGGCGCTATAAAATAGCGTTTTATTTTTTTGAACAAATGAAAAAAATAAATTACAAACAATCAAATGGACTTATAATTTTTTGTAAACTTTTTAAGTTACATGGGTGTATATTTCGGTAGTATCCCTAAAAATGTGTAATGTAAGCTGATTTTGGTTTCAAATTTATTCATTTTCTATGATTTTTTGTTTTGAATGGGAGTGAAGTTCCATTCATTCTTAATATTTAATTTTTTGTTTTCATTGTTTAATTTCGGTAAATTTCTGTGAAAATCACTACGGGTCATGGCTACAATGCTCAGAAGTAATATTGTGGTTTCGGGATTAGGTAAAGCCCCTTTCATTCGAGTTGTCTTTTGGGAATCTCTGTTGAGTAGCTCTATCCGGTTGGTAGTGTGGAGCATACTTTGTCCACCAAAATCGTATTTTGAATAGTATTCCATTGATTGAAAGTCTCAAAAGGTGCAATTTGTTGCTTTTTACATATTGTTTGACCAGCAATTCTTGCTGAACATATCATCGAGTATTCTGTTTATTTTGGTTGAACGCTGCTTATTTGAATTTTGTCGATAGGTTGCCGACTTCGTAAGATAATTGTATTTTTGCACAAGACATAATTTCAATGGATAGAAAGGCTCTTGATTGTCATCTATTAAAAATAATTTTTTCCACTTGTGAATGAACTGTACCATTTTTGTTGTAAGAGAAACTTAGAATTAAAACACATAAAAATCATTCATCCATGAAAATCTTCGGAATAGCATGCGGAAATTTTAAAGTTGATGGCGGAGCCATGTTTGGTGTTGTTCCCAAAGCCATTTGGAGCAAACGATATCCATGCGATGAAAACAACCTATGCAACATAACCACTCGAAATTTATTAATCGACACGGGAGACCGTCGCATTCTGTTCGATACAGGGATTGGAACGCGTGTTTCTAAAGATTTTTTGAAATATCAGTATCTCAATGGCGATGACACTTTATTGGGAAGTTTGCAAAAGTATGGATACAGTCCGGATGATATTACAGACGTTGTGTTTACTCATCTTCACTGGGATCATTGTGGCGGAGCTTTAATGAATGATGCAAAAGGAAATCCGGCTTTGCAATTTCCGAAGGCACAAATGTGGGTATCGCGTCAGCAATGGGAATGGGCAATCAATCCTAATATTCGTGAAGATGCCGCCTATCCTGAAAACCTTATTCGACCTTTAAACAGTTTTGGCAATCTGCGTTTTATCGAAAAAAACGAAAAAATCACGCCCGACATTGAGCTTCGTCTTCACAACGGACATACCAAGGGTCTATTGATTCCCGTAATTAATTTTAATGGTAGAATGGTTGTTTTTGCCGGCGATTTAATTCCTGTTGCAGCCAACATTCCTCCCATATATCTTTCGGCATACGATATTTTTCCCTTGGATGCCATTCATGAAAAGGAACAAATTTTAAAGGAATTGGTGAACAAAAATGGAATTTTGATTTTTCAGCACGATATTCGTATTGAAGCCGCAACGGTAATTCACAACGAAAAAGGATATCAAATTGGCGAAACTTTCACTATTGATAGTTTAAATTGAAGGAATGGCAAACGTTGAGATAAAAAATAAAAGAGCCTCGTTTGAATACGAGTTCATCGAAACCTTTATTGCCGGTATTGTTTTGAAAGGCACGGAGATTAAATCGATTCGTCAGGGTAAAGCAAGTTTAGTTGATTCCTATTGTATTTTTCACAATGGGGAACTTTTTGCTAAGGGAATTCATATTGCTGAGTATGAAAAAGCAACCCATTTTAATCACGATCCACGAACCGATCGCAAACTTTTACTCACTCAAAATGAACTACGACGGTTGGAACGAAAAGTGAAGGAGCGGGGGATGACAATAATTCCGATTTCGTTGTTTATCAACGATCGGGGTTGGGCTAAGTTAAAGATAGCGTTGGCTCGCGGAAAGAAAGTTTACGACAAAAGAGAATCGATTAAAGAGAAAGATATGAAGCGTGAAAACGATCGCTTCGGGAAGATTCGTTAGAATACAATTAGCGGATGTTGAATCGATAGGTTATGGTTCCAACCTGAATGGGCTCGGCTTTTGGGTCTTGATTAAATTTGGCATTTTTTGCTGCCTCAATTGCTGCATCAATGAGTTTTCTGTTGGTAATGGTCGATCCTTGTGGTTGCCAAACCGCTTCTATTACATTACCAAGTTGGTCAACTTTTACACGGACAACAACAATTCCATCTTCGTTGGTCGGATATCTGGGCGCCGGTAATTTTCCACCTTGGGGAGTTCTTCCGGTTAAACTGTAGCCAATTCCCTCGGTTCCTTGTCCCTGACCACCAACGTACGATTTCGAATCGGGCGAACCGTCGGGACTTCCCTGATTTCCAAAGGCATTGCCCGTTCCATCGCTCTTTGAATTGGTGTTGGTTTGTCCGAATGCGCTCTTTGTGCTTTCCTCAATTTTCCGACGTTGCTCGGCAATTCGTGCTTCTTCTTCGCGGCGTTTACGCTCTTCTTCCTCCCTCTTATTGCGCTCAATCTCTTCTTCTTTACGTTTTTTTTCTTCTTCTTTCTGTTTTTGCTTTTCTTTCCGTTTTTGTTCTTCAATTTTGGCAGTCTCTTCAAAATCTTGAGTCATGTACTCTTTTTCAACTTTATCCGAACTCTTATCCGGTTCAGATTGTTTCGATGGCTGGGGTGGTGTGGGGATTGGTTTCTGGGGAGAAATTCCGGTCTCAATTTGTCCCATACCAACTGCATCGGTTCCGAAATTGATTAGAATTCCTTGTTCTTCGGGTAGTGGGAGTGGAGTAACAAAGCCTAAAATGAAAATCAACACGGCAATTATCGCATGGAAAATTGTCGTTGCAAGCAGACCTATTTGTTTATTGCGGTCAATCATCATTTTTCGGGAGCGGTAGCAAGAATCAATTTGTATTTATTGCGCTTAGCGATGTTCATTACTTTAACCACATGCTCAACCGCTACGCTTTTATCGGCGTGAAGTGATATGGTTGGCGGCTCTTTATAGCTGGATGCCGGGCCAACTTTTTTTACGATATACGATTCCAATTGGTCGAAAGGAACGATTGTGGTTTCAACGGCAAACTTCAAATCGGCCGTAATGGAGACCGTAGTAATGGGCTTGTTGGCCTGTGTTTGGCTATTGCTTTGCGGAAGTAATAATTTCAGGGCATTGGGTGCAATGAGTGTGCTGGTTACCATGAAAAAAATCAACAAAAGAAACACAATGTCGGTCATCGACGACATGCTGAACTCAGCACTAACGCGACTTCTACTTTTAATGGCCATGATGTGATTAGTTAACGGGTTCGTTCAGGAGATCCATAAATTCAGTTGCACGTGCTTCTAATTGATAAACAACTCGTTCTACTCGGGCAACCAAGATGTTATAGGCAAAGTAAGCGATGATACCAACCGTTAAGCCGGCTACGGTTGTTACCATAGCAGTGTAAATTCCGCTTGAAAGCAATTGAACATCGATGTTGCTTCCGGCGTTAGCCATATCGTAAAAGGCCTGAATCATACCAATTACGGTTCCGAGAAATCCGATCATCGGAGCAGCACCGGCAACTGTGGCAAGAGTGGGTAAGCCTTTCTCCAGTCGGGCTACTTCCAAATTGGCTACATTTTCAATTGTTGTTTGGATATCGCCCAGCGGTCGTCCAATGCGGCTTATTCCTTTCTCAATCATCCGTGAGATAGTATTGTCGGTCTGACGACAAAGCGTCAACGCATATTCAAGTTGTCCGGCATGGATATAATCTTTGATCCGCTCCATAAACAACGGATCTTCTTGCGATGCATTTTTTATGGCAAAGTAACGTTCGAAGAATATATACACGGCAATAATGGAAAGTATTAAAATGGGAATCATGATTATCCCGCCCTTTACGGCTAATTCAAAAAACGATAGTTTCATTTCTCCTGTGGGCTGATTTACCAGCGTTTCGGCCGTTTCTGATGCAATGAATAACAACATATTTCTGTTTTTTATTAGGGTTAGATTTATTACGCAAAGATAGCAAAATTATTGTTCGTCAATCGTTTTTCCCTTCCGCTGGATTGGTATTTTTTTCTTAAAAACTTGCATTTTCAAATTAAAATCGATTATTTTATAATCATAAAAATGATTAAAATATAATCAATAGGGAAAAATAAATGATTTTAGGAGCACATAGCTATTATAGTTTACGATACGGAGTGTTACCGCCCGAACAGTTAGTTAAGCTTGCATCCGCCGCAGGTCATTCGGCTATGGCTTTAACCGATATTAATAATGTGACGGCAATGTTTGATTTTGTCAAAGCTGCCCGACGTTATGGCATTCACCCCGTTGCCGGAATGGAAATTCGGTTGGGCGATCAACTTCTTTACACCGCCATTGCTCGTAACGAAAATGGATTTATGCAGTTAAACGAGTGGTTTTCTCAGCATGTTCTCAATAGAAAACCCATTCCCGAACGTCCGGATGATTTGGCGGATGTTTTTTGGATCTATCCGTGGGGACGTTTTCCATCCAACCCTTCGGAGAACGAATGGCTTGGAGTTCGCCTCGACGATCGTGGGCGATTGCTAACTGCTCCGAAACAATGGTTAACGCGGACAGTAATCCGCCATCCTTTTACGTTTACAACCGATTTGGGTTTTCAGTTTCATCGGCATTTGAGAGCTATTGATCATAACACACTTTTGAGCAAAATTCAACCATCGATGACTGCATTGCCCAACGATCGGCTTTTTACTCCACACGAGTTTAAGTCTGCATTTGATGCATGGCCGGATTTGTATGAAAACACCCGGAGACTTTTGTCTCAATGTCAGTTTGATCCTGATTTTGACAGTCCCAAAAATAAACAAACCTATACCGGATCGAGAGCCGATGATCATATTTTACTAAGAAAACTCACCTACGAAGGTTTTGAATATCGTTACGGAGAAGGAACGCCTTACGCCCGTCAGCGTCTCGATGCAGAGCTTGATACCATTTGTCGTCTTGGTTTTGCAGCCTATTTTCTTATTACCCATGACATTATCCACTACAGTCTTTCTCAGGGCATTTATCATGTTGGACGTGGAAGTGGTGCTAATAGTCTTGTGGCTTATTGTTTGTGCATCACCGATGTCGATCCCATTGAGTTGAATCTTTATTTTGAACGTTTTATTAATCCCAAACGAACCTCACCGCCCGATTTTGATATCGATTATTCATGGCGCGACCGAGATCGTATTCTGGAGTATATATTTCGTAGGTTTGGATATCGTCACACGGCTTTACTGGGAACTACCGTTACTTTTCAAACTAATGCTGCCGTTCGGGAGCTTGCCAAAGTGTATGGATTGCCCAAAACCGAGGTCGATCAATTGTTGAAAGCACCCAACCGGCCGGCTAACCGTGACGAAGTGATCAATACCGTTCTTTATCTGGCAAAATTTCTTACCGATTTCCCCAATCTACGCTCGATTCATGCCGGGGGAGTTCTTATTTCAGAAAAGCCCATTTATGCTTACACAGCCTTGGACATGCCTCCTAAAGGATTTCAAACAACCCAGTGGGATATGTATGTAGCCGAATCGATCGGTTTTGAGAAGATCGATATTCTTAGCCAACGAGGCATTGGGCATATTAACGAATGTGTGGAAATTATCCACCAAAATCGTGGTATAGATATCGATGTTCACCGTGTTGAAGCCTTCAAACGCGATCAAAAATCTCTTGATTTGTTATACCGTGGTGAAACCATTGGCTGCTTTTATATTGAAAGTCCGGCAATGCGTAGCTTGTTGAAGAAACTTCGTTGTCGCGATTATAAGACACTGGTGGCTGCCAGCAGTATTATACGCCCGGGAGTGGCGCAATCGGGAATGATGGCGGAGTTTATCCGGCGATTTCATAATCCGAAAGGATTTAAATATTTGCATCCCATCATCGAAGAACAACTATCCGAAACATTTGGCATTATGGTTTATCAGGAAGATGTGTTGAAAGTGTGTCATCATTTCGCCGGACTCGATTTGGCCGATGCCGATGTTTTACGGCGTCTTATGAGTGGAAAACATCGTAAAAAAGGCGATTTAGAACGAATTTCCGATCGTTTTTTTGAAAACTGTCGTCAGCGAGGATATCCCCACGAAGTGGTTCACGAACTTTGGCGGCAGATTTCATCGTTTGCCCGCTATTCCTTTTCTAAAGCACACTCAGCAAGTTATGCCGCTGAAAGTTTCCAAAGCCTTTATTTGAAAGCTCATTTTCCACTCGAGTTTATCACCGCTGTTATTAACAACTTTGGAGGATTCTATCGTACATGGGTTTATGTCCACGAAGCTCGGCGTTTAGGTGCCGGGGTTGAACTTCCGTGTGTAAATCGTAGTTTTCGACAAACCTCGCTATATCAAAAAACTATTGTTCTCGGTTTTGAGTTGATTGAATCTCTTGAGCATGATACCATTCAAAAAATTGTGAACGAGCGGCGCCAAAGAGGTGTTTATCGTTCACTTGCCGATTTTGTTGACAGAGTTGATGTTGGGATTATGCAACTTCGGATATTAATTAGGGTGGGGGCTTTTCGTTTCACTAAAAAAAGCAAACCTCAATTGTTATGGGAAGCTCATAGGTTGAAAATGAAACCTGAAAAACAACCGACTCCTCGTTTTTTTGAAATACCACAAGCTAATTTCACTCTGCCTACGTTTGTGGAAAACCCTATAGAAGACGCTTATGACGAAATTGAATTTTTGGGATTCCCCGTGTCGATATCCTATTTTGATATGGTAAAAAGTGATCTATTAGATGAGACAGTTTCCGCTAAACGTCTTGCCGATTTTGCCGGCAAACGCATTCAAATTGCTGCCTTATTGGTTGACGTCAAATACGTGTGGACAAAACAGGGAGAATTAATGCACTTTGCTAATTTCATTGATAACGAAGGCACTTTTTTTGACACAGTGCACTTCCCCGATTCGCTTCGTCGAAGCCCGTTTTTAGGAAAGGGAATTTACCTGATCGATGGAAAAGTGGTTTTAGAATTTGAACACCCTACAGTAGAGGTAATTCAGATGAATAAGTTGCCATTAAATCCCGATCCTCGTAGTGAAAAACAACGACATGCTTTTTCGGGATAATTTTGTGTTATCAATCACTAAAAAACTTCAATATCATCGTACACAAAAAATGAATTTCAATACTAATCAAATTTCACCTAAAAAAGCGGCAATATAGGAGCGGATGGAGAATTATCGTTGTCGTTTTTTTTAACAAAAAGTTAACATTCAGAAAAAAAATGTATATTTGAAGTAAACAAACCAAAAACAAATATCTATGCTCAACCAAAAAGATATTCAACAGATTAAGGAACGGGGAATTGAATTATCGGCAATAGAAAAACAGTTGGAAATATTCAGAAACGGTATTCCTTTTTTAAACATCACATCACCGGCGTTTGTTGGCAACGGAATTATGAAAATCAGCGATGAAACAGCCCAAAAATATCGAAAACTGCATCGTAAAATGTTGAATACACAACGGGTTGTGAAGTTTGTTCCCGCCAGTGGAGCTGCTACGCGCATGTTTAAAAAAGTTTACGAAATTATTCAGGAATACGACAACAGTTACGAAAAATATCTTGAATTGCTTATCGATCGCTCATTCAATTCTATCTATTACGTTTGTGAAAATTTGCGATTATTCGCTTTTTATCCGGATTTGGTCGAAGCTGCGCAGCGAAACGGTGAAAACATGGAAGTTCGTTTGCAAAAAAAAGATTACATCTTTGCCCTCGACTTGATACTTTCCGAAAAGGGGCTAAACTACGGAGCTTTACCTAAAGGATTGTTGAAATTTCATAAATACAAAAATGAAACCCGAACTGCAGCCGAGGAACATTTGGTTGAAGGAGCCCAATATGCTTCAGCCAAAGGCAAAGTAACGGTTCATTTCACTGTCTCGCCCGAACATAGACAATTGTTTGAGCAATTAATGACAGAAGTTGTGCCTAAATATGAACAACGGTTTGGTGTGAAATACCAGATAGAATTCTCGATTCAGGATCCATCAACCGATACCATTGCCGTCACAATGGACAATCAGCCGTTCAGAAATAACGATGGATCATTGCTTTTCAGACCTGCGGGACACGGAGCTTTGTTGAAAAATCTAAATGAATTGGATTGCGATATCGTTTATATTAAAAACATTGACAATGTGGTTGTTGATCGGTATAAACCCGAAACAGTTCTTTACAAAGAAATTCTTGGCGGTTTGCTGTATGACTTGCAGGAAAAGGTCGGCAACTATCTTACCCGGCTTGAAAATCCTGATTCGGTTAACGATTCAACACTCACCAGAATGGTGAATTTTAACCGTAACGAACTTAGCAATCATCCTCCATTTAAGCTCGACTCTGCAAGTCGTGAACAAAAAATTGAATGGCTGCAAAAAACCTTGAATCGCCCCATACGTGTATGCGGGATGGTACGTAACGAAGGAGAACCCGGAGGAGGCCCATTCTGGGTGAAAGATAACTATGGTATTGACAGTCTCCAAATTGTTGAAACATCCCAAATCGATCAATCTAACAAGAAACAAAAAAAGCTGTTGGCTTCATCAACCCATTTTAATCCCGTGGATCTTGTTTGTAAAATTACCGATTACAAAGGAAACCCATTCAACTTGTTTCAATTCAGAGACGATAACACCGGTTTCATCAGTATCAAATCGAAAGATGGTCGTGATTTGAAAGCCCTTGAGTTGCCCGGACTTTGGAATGGTGCCATGGCTTATTGGAATACCGTTTTTGTTGAAGTACCCATCATAACATTCAATCCGGTAAAAACCATTAATGACCTAATTCGGCAGGAACATTTATACGAAAAAGATTTGATGTCGCGCACCAAACCTCGGTAATAATTGAAACCTCGGCTATCGTCGAGGTTTTCTTTTTAGAAACAACTTATTGGATATTTCACACAGATAGACTATTTTTATCAAAAAAATAAGAATGGAAGTTATTAGCAGCATTAACTCATACACCGGCGAGAAAATAGCAGATTATCAATTGTTTAATGATCGACAAGTTGATTCTACACTTCAAGCAGCCGCTGAAGCTTTTCTGCCATGGAGTATATTCGGAATTGAGTCGCGTGCATCATTATTGCGTTCGGTAAGTCAAAAACTTTTAGAAAAAAAAGAAACGCTTGCTGCATTGATAACGGCTGAGATGGGCAAAGTTACTCGGGAAGCTAGGGCAGAAATTGAAAAATGCGCATGGGTTTGTAACTATTATGCCGATAACACCCTATGTTTTTTAGAACCAAAGACGATAGAAACCAATTATTCACGCTCATTTGTTGCCTATAACCCATTAGGCACGGTCTTAGCGATAATGCCTTGGAATTTCCCGTTCTGGCAGGTATTTCGGGCTGCTGCGCCAATACTCATGGCCGGCAATACCATGATATTAAAACACGCTAGTAACGTAAGTGGTTGTGCTCTTGCTATTGAAAAACTGTTTGCTGAATGCGGATTTCCGCGCGGAGTTTTCTCAACAATTCTTGTCAGAGGAGTTGAAACCGCAAAAATTATTGCCGACAAACGAATTGCTGCTGTTACATTGACCGGAAGCACGCCCGCCGGCGAATCTGTTGCAGCCACAGCGGGTAAGTATTTGAAAAAATGTGTATTAGAGCTTGGAGGAAGCGATCCTTATATCATACTTGACGATGCAGATCTTCAACAAGCAGCCGATAAATGCGTCACCGGACGGTTAATCAATGCCGGACAAAGTTGTATTGCAGCAAAACGCTTCATAGTTGTTGATTCGGTTTACGACGAATTTTTGCACCATTTCATTGAAAAAATGAAAAAAGCTACAACCGGCGATCCAACCCTTGAAGCAACGACTTATGGCCCTTTGGCAAACCGAACTTTCCGCGAAGATTTACATCAACAAGTCCTAACCTCGATACAAAACGGAGCAAAAGCCCTAATCGGCGGAACCATTGACTCCGAAACTTGTCCGCTTTATCCTCCAACCGTTTTAGTTGATGTTAAACCCGGAATGCCCGCCTATTGCGAAGAATTGTTTGGCCCGGTTGCTTCGGTAATACGAGCAAAAAATGTGGATGAATCTATACAAATTGCCAACGATACAATGTTTGGCCTTGGAGCTGCAGTTTTTACACGCGACATTAAACTTGGGACACTCATTGCCGAGCAAAAACTTCGTGCCGGATGCTGTTTTGTCAACGATTTTGTTAAATCCGATCCACGACTGCCATTCGGTGGAATAAAGATGAGCGGCTATGGTCGTGAATTGTCAATTTGGGGTATGCACGAATTTGTGAATATTAAAACCGTAGCAGTAAATACCATCTAAGTAATACTGGATCAATTTCGAAAAAAAAGTACCGACGATGAAAAATACAAAAACGAGTCTGAAAAATAAATTATTGATTCCCATTGTTTTAACTTCTACATTGATATTCATCATCAGCTTTAGTTTGATCGTTTATCGGACCCACACTTTAGCAGTAAATGATGCTAAGAAATTTGTAGAATCAACGGCTCGAGAATATGCAACTCTTGTAAAATTTGATATTGAAAAATATTTTAATATAAGTCAAACCTTAGCCACCGTCTTGGAAGGCTATCTTGCCAACAATCCAACCCAGACAGTAGAATTAACTCAAAATCTTTTACAAAGATTACTGGAGAAAAATCCCAGAGTTTATGCCACTTGGGTAAGTTATGAATTACGAGGAATTGATCCGACGTGGAAACAAAATTTTGGACGTCGTCGTATTACCGCTTTTCGGGATGGAGCGGAAACACGTCGTAAAGATGAGTTGGTTGATTTAAATGGCGACAACGTTCAAGGAGCATATTATTTTTCGAAAACAAACAAAAAGCCAATCATAACGGATCCATATTATTTTTCATACACCGGTGGTTCCGACGATGAAATTTTGGAAACCAGCCTTGGCGAACCACTGATCATTAACGACCAATTTTACGGATTAGCCGGAGTGGATATTTCCCTCGAAACACTAAACAACTTAGTTGATACCATAAGACCTTTTCCGGGGGCTCAAGCAATACTTCTGTCCAATAATTCACAAATCATTGCATTCGGCAATAAAAAATATATCGGAAAGTTTTTTCATGAACTTAACAAATCTGATAATCAAAAATATAATGTAGAAGAACGGATTAAAAACGGTGAGATTTTTTCTTATGAGACCAATTTTCGTACTGGTCGTTATTTTGTGATTTATCAGCCCATTTTACTTGGACGTAACGCCGTTCCTTGGTCGCTTCAAATAGCAACACCGCTTAATGTGATTTACGAGCGGTCAGTGAACAATGTCTATTTGGCCATTGTCATGGGATTATTGGGGTTGATAATTCTTGTTGTGTTAATATGGTACATTTCCCGTCGAATCATTTCCCCAATAGGCGTAACTACCAATACCTTAAAAATTATCTCCGAAGGTGCAATCAGTAAAACCTCATATCTTGAAATAGATTCCGGAGATGAAATTGAAACCATGGCTCAATCGTTAAACAAGTTAATTGAGAGCTTAAAACAAACAACCCAATTCGCTCAGAAAATTGGTAAAGGTGATTTATCCGTTCAATACACCTTTATGAGCGATGATGACGAAATTGGAAAAGCTTTGGTAGAGATGCAACGCAGTTTGCAAAGAGCCTATGAAGAAGAACAAAAGCGCAAAATAGAAGATGAAAAACAACGTTGGACATCTGAAGGGATTGCAATGTTGGGCGACATTCTGCATCGTGAAACCAATTCGCTCGACGATTTGGCCTACTCGATTATTGTCAACCTGGTGAAATATATGGATGTTGAACAAGGATCTATTTACACCATGGTTGATGAGGAGATTCATACTCAGGAGCCATATCTGGAAATGAAATCGGCGGTTGCTTTTGACCGACGTCGATTGCTCAAAGGGAAGTTCCACATTGGCGAAGGGTTGGTTGGTCGTTGTGCCCATGAAAAATGCACCATTTATATGATCGATATCCCCGACGAATTTGTTTACATTAATTCCGGTATGGGAGAGGCCAAACCTCGTAGCGTTCTGCTTGTTCCTCTTATGCTCAACGACACTGTGTTTGGGGTAATCGAACTTGTATCGTTCAAATATATCGACGACTATAAGATTAAATTTGTTGAAAAGATATCAGAGTCTGTTGCAGGAACGCTTTCCAATGCTAGAATCAATGAACGAACCAAGAGACTTCTGCAAGACTCGCAACGTCAACGCCAGGAATTAACATCCCAGGAAGAAGAGTTACGCCAGAATCTTGAAGAGTTACAGGCAATCCAAGAGGATGCAGCGCGACGTGAGAGCGAAATACGCTCCATGTTAAAACTCTTCGGCGAAATAGCGCTTATTATTGAGTACGACACCGATATGAATGTTTTAACAATTAACGAACAGTGCATGGAATATTTCGGTGAAAAACCCGAATCGATGATAACGTTACCGCATCGAGCTCTGGGGTTTGTTGAAGATAGAAATCCGGTGGAACATGCCGCTTTTATTCGAAACGTAAAAAGTAACAACGTTGTGAAGCGTAAATCAACCTTGGTAACTCGAGTTAAGCAGTGTAATATGTTTGAGATTTATTCACCGTTGTATAACAATGAAGGCATTGTAACTCGTTATATTTCTGCAGCAATAGATTTGTCGAAAATTGAGCACATAAAAAAATAATTTTCGACGAAAATTTTTATCCATACGGATATGGTCAGTAGCGTTGATCGTATGCAAAGAAATTGCGTTCCTAATTAATGAAGGCTGTAGCGCTTTTTTATGTCTTCAATAATGTGAGCATGGTCGAAAGCTAACGGCGGTAATGCAGCGATACGAAACCATTGAGCGTTTTGAGCATCATCCATTGCTGAAACCGTAGGTAATGTCCCTTTCAAAAAGCCTATAAATACGGTAGAAAGTGTTCGATGCCTTGGATCTCGGTCAAGAGCGTCATAAGTTTTAAATTGCTCTAATTGGTCTATAGTTAATCCTGTTTCTTCAAATAGTTCTCGGTGGGCTGCTTCAAGCAAAGTTTCGTGCATATCGAGAAATCCGCCCGGTAAGGCCCACATTCCTTTAAAAGGTTCTTTCCCACGTTGGATAAGCAAAATATGGTTAACCTCGTAATTGTTCACAATCACTGCTATATCAACCGTTACCGCCGGTCGGGGATATTCATAACAATAGGACATCAGACTATAATGCGTTTAATTAAAACCAATTTATGAGTATATTCCTGGCGTTGTTTGTTGTAAATTCCTAATTGGTCTAATGTGTCGATGCGAACATATCCCGAAGCATGAATCAGGGTTTGTTGATCGATAATTATACCAACATGAGTAATGGTTTGATTGTTGGTGGAGAAGAAAGCAAGATCGCCACTGAATGATTCAGAAAGCGAGGAAACAATTTGCCCAATCTGTGCCTGATCCTTAGCATCACGAGGCAAGGCCATTCCATTGATTTTGTACACAATTTGCACTAGTCCCGAACAATCAAACCCAAAGGAGCTCCTTCCTCCCCACAAGTAGGGTATCCCAAGAAACATTTGGGCTGTTTCAATGATTTGTTTTCCGGTGGGCTGTTGCTTTTTGATTTTGACGCCTTCAACTTCAGCACCTGCAGGCACCAAAAGATTTTGACCTTCAACAACAATCATTTGCGCATTCGACAGAACAACTTTTTCTACGTTATCGGCGGTGTCTTCTAAAATCCCTCGATAATCAACCCAACCCTCGTATTGATCGAAACAATTTTTTATTAACAACCAGTTTCCCGATTGCTTTAGAATTTCAACTTTTTCACCATAAAGTATCTGTGAAACCATTTCACTTTGTTCCGAAGGATCTCTGCGCATGGGCAAACAGGGATATATGCAAATCGATGTTTTATGAAAATTTTGAAGTGAAGAGTTCATCTGTCTTAATATCAGAATTTGGTCGGCAATTTAAATTTAACCAAAAATCGGTCATTGCAAAGCTATAAAAAATGGAGTTATTTATAATGTTTTGCAGCTTGGCGCAGTAGCAAAATTTTAGCACAAAAGTTAAATTGAAGAACTGCACTTGAACCTACCTCAAAACTATCATACGAAGTACTGAATCCGCCATTACGTCAAACCGCTATTGGCTGTCGGTGTTCTGTCTTTCGTGTCTGCAAACCGTCGATTATATTGAGTTTAAATGTCTTTGTCGTGGTGGCCTGTGCGGTTACGTATTTTTTATTTTTAGATGGGCAGGGAAATTTTTTTAATTCAATTTTATCAGAGTGGGAAAGGTGAAAGTTCTTTTATCCCGCCAATGGCTAGATGCCAGGGTTTGTGGGGTTTGTCCAGAAAGCATTCGGGATGCTTACACATCAGCATTGGCTTGTCATTGTCAGTTTATTCATCAAGCAAGTTCTTTTATTAAGTCAATTATTTTATTGTTGCTGAATTGTGTCCTGAATTCAATTTTTACTTTTCCGTCAAAAAATTTTTCAGCGTGTTTGATTTTCTTTTTTTCTTCTTCACTCAAACCACTTTCGTTAGGATAGTTTTTTGTTTCAACAACAAAATGTAATTGTTTATCTCCATTCTTAAGTTTTACCACATAAGCAAAGTCAGGAGAATATGATTTGCCACCTGCAACCGGAATTTTAATTGAGTTCTTCGGAATCTTAGTAAATACTATAACTTCCTCAATATTTGTTGTAATATTCGTTTTCTCTAAATCGGAATCGTAATACAATTCTTCAAAAAAATATGAATCAGCAACCTTTTCGTCAGAAAACAGAATGCCAATATCAGAAGCTGAGATTTCTTTAAGAACATTGCCTTCGTCGTCTGTTAGTTTAGTCGGGTGAATGCTGTTTGAAACCTTTTTGTATTCAATCGAATATTTGTCAAACGCTTGTGTCATTAAGAAAAAGTCAAAATTCTGCTTGATAACTCTAAGTGTCGTTTGGTTGAGATACCTGTTTATATCTATTCCTGCATCAATGATTGATTTATGCAGCGTTGTAATGTTTATGTTTAACATCTTTGAAAGTTCTTTCAAAAAGTCGCTGTATTTCAAAATTGAGATAGTTGTTGTCTTACGGTTGTAAACCGATTCAGGTTCGTTTACTATTGCTTTGTTATCTTTGATTTCAACTTTAGAAATTCTTTCGCTAATTCCCTCAGAAGTGAAATTGTCTTTTTGTGTTTTCAGAAATTCGGTAAACAGAGTTTTAAAACTTGCTTCGTTTTCAAACTTATATTCAAGAATTACTTTCTCGTTCAGTTTTTCCCAAAGGTCTTTCAATTCTTGATATTTCTCTGTTCTTATAGTTATTTTCTTTTTTTCATCGGTTGCTTTGCGAACCTTGTTAGAATTAACGCCTTCAAAAATTCGTGGATAGTTTTGTTTTATATAATCAAAACCGCCTGTTTTAAATGAGTTTGCTCGTGTTATTACATTGTTTGCGTCCAACACTTCCAAAAGTTCATCTTCGGTTGTTTCGTATAGTTCACAAATCTTTTTAATCATCTGATCAGTGAGTTTATCAGGAACCTGCTCAATGGAAATTGCTCCAGATTTCTGATTGATTTCGCTCACCAACTTATCTACAAAGTCACTTTCGGTAAAATCCACAAAGTAGTTGAGATAAAATTGCTCGTCTTTTACACGATTGCCGTATTCGTTTACGGGTAAACGCAGACCACGACCAACTTCCTGCAATTTTGATATTTCACTTCCGCTGCTTCGAAGTTTACATATCTGAAACACATTGGGATTGTCCCAACCTTCGCGCAAAGTCCATTTTGAAAAAATAAATCGTCTTGGATTTTCCAAATCAAGCATTGCTTGCTTGTCGTGCAAAATTTCGTTTATCTCTTTTTCAATGGCATCGTCTTTTTCTGTATTATCTTTTGAGAAATATCCTGCGTGTGTTGCAGAAAGGTCAATCAAAGTTTTTTCAAGAAATGCTTTATAGAAAGTGTCTTTTTCTGTTTTTAGTAGTTCTTCAATTTCGGCTTTGATGTATTGCTCAACTGTTTTTCTGATATATCCTTCTTTGTTTCGGTATTCGTCAATGTTATCTATGAAGAAAAGCGTTAATGGTTTTATTTTTACATCTCTTGTTAAGAGTTGTTTTTCAATTTCAAAATGGTGTTTAATCGCCTTTTGAATCATTGTTTCTTGCAATTTTTCAGCATACGAGTAAGGGTTAATTTTATCTCCCTTTTTCATTTCTAAACCATTGCTTAAAACAACGGTGCTTTTGTTCAGGTTCTCAATTCCCAAATCGGTCATTTCTGGATGAACCTTTTTGAGACTCTCTTTTTTAGTAACAGTAACAGTTTTGCGTTTGTCGTTTTCAATTAATTCAAAAGTTGCTTCTGTGCCGTCTGAATCAATAAACTTTACAATTGCGTTTTGACCTGATTCGAACTCTGTAATGTGTCCAATAACGCCTTTAACCAAGTTTCTGTTGAAAGAATCAACGGCAGTTAATGTGTAAATCAGGTTTTCATATTCCTGAAAAGTTGCACCATACCGCAGAATAAACTGGGGCTTCATCTTTTGAATGTTCTCCCAGGTTTTATTGCCTTGCCCAAATTTGTGCGGCTCGTCAATAATCATAAAAGGTTTAGTTGCTGCTATGGCATCAAAGGGAACGGTGTATTTGTCAAACAAACCTTTGTCGAAACTCTTTTGCATGGTTTCAGAGTTAATCATACCTGCATTGATAATCATCACCTGAATACTGTTTTTCTCAAAGTTTCCGGAATTTACAAAGCTGGTTACTGCCGGTGGAATGAACGACTTTTTGCTCTTGTTGTTTTTCTGACTTTCAACAATGTGTAGGTGAAGTGTTTTTCCGTATTGTTCTTTAAAATGTTCTCGGCTGCTATCCGATTTCAAAAAATCAATCGTTCCTGCCTTAATAGACAACGTTGGAACAACAACAATAAATTTGAAAATGCCATATCTTTTATTGAGCTCAAAAATAGTTTTGGTGTAGGTGTATGTTTTACCTGTTCCGGTTTCCATCATTATATCAATGATGTTGCTGTTTCGCTTTATTTTTTCATCAATTCCATTACTTTCTTGAACGGCTCTTATATTTTGAGGGTAAGACCAATCGTTTAAAAAATTAAATGAAGGATTGACATAGTTTTTATCCGCTTCCGTTGGCTGAATAAGACGAATATTCTCAAACACGGCAACAGTGCTATCTACTGCCTGTTTTTGATGCGGTAAATCCTTTTCAAAATTAAATCCTTTCATTGGGTTATTTTTGATACTGTCCCAAAAAGTGTGTAAAGTGAGTTAGTTCTTAAATTAGAGAAAAAAAACTAAAAATAGAAAAGACTATGGAACAACTACACTTTACACGAGAGCAAGTTAGTAA
>Ga0208198_1001286_pt1 | contig 22723 bp, 20 predicted proteins | sample AD_JPNTR2_MetaG_FD_184446 | JGI IMG/M metagenome (GOLD analysis project Ga0208198, IMG submission 184446) | Active sludge microbial communities of municipal wastewater-treating anaerobic digesters from Japan - AD_JPNTR2_MetaG (SPAdes) (version 2) | ecosystem: Engineered > Bioreactor > Anaerobic...
GCAATTGAAAATGGTTACGAAAAATTTGATTTTATGGGAGCCGGCAAGCCCAATAAACCTTATGGAGTTCGTGAATTCAAAGAAAAATTTGGTGGCGAAACGGTTGAATATGGAAGATTTTTGCATGTAAACAACAAATGTTTCTATCTCCTTGGGGAAAATGCAATCAGATTTTTAAGTAAATTTAAAAATAATGGAACAAGGTTTTAAAACTGAAAAGGGAATCCCGTATTATGAAGATACTCAAAAACGCAGTATCGGGCAGAAGCTTAAAAAAATCAAAAATACACTTTTAGGTAATATGGCATATTCTTGCCCTATAAAAAAGTTAAGAATTTTATTTCATCGCTGGAGAGGTGTATATATTGGCAAAAACGTTTATATTGGTATCCATTGTTTTTTTGATAATTTATATCCAGAGTATATTTATATTTTAGATAACGCCAGTGTTAATGCAGACTGCATGATCTTAGCACATTTTAATCCCATGAAACGATTTTCTCAAATTTTATCAGCTCGAGTTGCTCCTGTGATTATTAACGAAGGAGCAATTATAGCTGTTAGATCAACGATTTTGCCTGGTGTAAAAATTGGAAAAAATGCCATTGTTTCTGCTGGTTCTGTTGTAGAAAAAGATGTACCAGATTATACTTTGGTTAAAGGCAACCCGGCCAAAATAATTACAGAATTTAAATATTTAATGGAATAAAATATATGATGAATCAAGAAGAATTTATTCAAAACTTTGCAAGTCAGTTTGATGAAACTGATACCTCAATTTTTACGATGGAAACACGTTTTAAAGAGCTTGATGAATGGTCTTCGCTTATTTCTTTGGCAATACTTAATATGTTAGCCAAAAAATTTGGCGTAAAATTGACTCCAGAAGAAATGAAGCGATCTCAAACGCTTCAAGAATTGTATGATTTGGTTTTATCCAAAAAACAATAAAAAAATTTTTTTCATTTAAACAATTTTATATTGAACATTAAAACTTATATCATTCAAATTCAATAAATTTAATCGGATGGATGCCTATATTAAAGCTATTTCTTATGCTTTACCTGAAAAAATTGTAACAAATGAAGATCTGGTAAAAGATTTTCCTGAATGGACTGTTGAAAAAATTGCAGGGAAAGTTGGTATAGAAGAGCGAAGAGTGGCCGCAGAAAACGAAACTGCTGCTGATTTGGCTGTAAAAGCTGCTGAACAATTATTTTCAGAATATAATATTGACAAGAACTCCATTGATTTTATTCTATTCTGTACTCAAAGTCCTGATTATTTTTTGCCAACTTCAGCTTGCATTATTCAAAATCGGCTTGAATTGCGAAAAGAAATTGGAGCATTGGATTACAATTTGGGATGTTCAGGTTATATTTATGGCTTGTCATTAGCAAAAGGGTTAATTTCTGCTAATATTGCAAAAAACATACTGCTTTTAACCGGTGAAACTTATAATAAAAGTATTCATCCTCAAGATAAAGGCAATCGTACTATTTTTGGGGATGCAGCATCAGCCTCTCTTATTTCTGATGAGGGTTTTGCAAAAATAGGTGAATTTTCTTTGGGCACAGATGGTAGTGGGGCAGAAAACTTAATCGTTAAAACTGGCGGATTTAGATTCCCAGATGCTTTGAATGATTTACATTTTGATGAAAACGGGAATTTAATTTCCTCTGATTATTTGTTTATGAATGGGGAAGAGATATTTAATTTTACTTCTGATGCCGTTCCTGTCTTGGTTGATGACGTGCTCAAAAAGAATCATGCAAAATTGAATGAAATAGATTTATTTGTATTTCATCAAGCTAATAAATATATGATGAATTATTTACGAAAACTGATTGGAATAGATGCTGAAAAATTTTACGTTTATCTTCAAAAAGTAGGTAATACAGTTTCGTCCACCATCCCAATTGCCCTATATCACGCAAAAAAAGAAAACAAATTGCATGGAAATGTTCTTTTGGCTGGTTTTGGTGTTGGTTATTCGTGGGGTGGTGTTATATTAAAAATTATCGATTAAAAAATGAAATATCTTTTCCAATTAAATCATCCTGCACATTATCATTTGTTTAAAAATGTTATTCATCAATTAAAAAAGGATGGACATCAGGTATTGATTCTTGCACGTCCAAAAGATATTTTAATTGATTTATTGGAAAATGAAGATTTTGATATATTAAAAATTGAAAAAGGACAAACTCTTTTTCAAAAAATCAAGTTAAGAAAACAAACAGAAAAATATATTTTAAACTATACAGAAAAACACAAACCTGATTTGATTATTGGTACAGGAGATTTTTCGTATGTTACAAAAAAACAAGGAATTCCTTCAATTTTTTGTGGAGAAGACGATGCAAATTTAAATCTGTTTTTATTTTTATGGGCATTAACTGTATATGGCGATTTTTCTGCTATCTTGGCTCCCGAAGGCGTAAATAATTCAATCTGGAATAATAAGACTATTTTTTATAAAGGTTATCATAAGTTAGCATATTTGCACCCGAATCAGTTTACACCTGACAAGAAAGTGGTTGAAAAATATCTGTCTACCGACAAACCTTATTTTATTCTGCGATTTGCAAAGTTGAACGCTTACCACGATGTAAATGCAAAAGGAATTGATTCAGTGATAGCACAAAAATTAATTAAAATTCTTCACCCACAAGGTGATATTTATATTACTTCCGAGAGAGAACTTGAACCTGAATTTGAACAATTTCGCTTGAAAATTGATCCTCTCGACATTCATCACGTATTGTTTTTTTCCAAACTTTATATCGGCGATAGCCAAAGTATGGCTGTTGAAGCAGCAATGCTTGGTGTTCCTTCAGTACGTTTTAACAATTTTGCGGGGAAAATCAGTGTTCTGGAAGAATTAGAACACAAATACGGTCTTACATTTGGAATAAAAACCAGCCAACCGAAAAAACTTTTTGAAAAAGTAAAAGAATTATTGTTGATGGAAAATCTAAGCGAGGAATTTCAAAACCGTCGTCAAACAATGTTAGCAGATAAAATTGATGTTACAGCCTTTTTGGTCTGGTTTATCGAAAATTTTCCGGAAAGTGCAAAAATCATGAAGGAAACTCCTGATTATCAATATAATTTCAAATAATGAATTTTATGGAAATTGGCAAATGTTTTTATAGAAAAAAATTTATTGTTAATCAAATTAAGAACCTTATTATTCATAAAACCTGAATAACCAATAGCAAATGCACATTAACTAAACCTTATTATTTTATCAAAAATAAAGTTATAAATTTAAAAACGATAAACTATTCAATTTATGAAAATACTCATAACAGGTGCTTCAAGAGGAATTGGACTTTATTTGCTGAAAAAGTTCAAGGAAGAAGGGCATACTGTTTTTGGTACTTTTTTTGGCACTCAGCCTGAATCAGATTTGGCAAAATATTTTACAAAAGTCGATGTAGGCAACACAAAAGAAGTTCAGCAATGGGTTGAAAAGAATGTTACAGAAAACGACGAAATTGTGCTTGTCAATTGTGCCGGTATCAATTACAATTCCATTGCCCGCCGAGCCGATGTAGATGATTGGATGAATGTGATAAATATCAATCTGGGAGGCACATTTAGAGCTATTCGTAGTGTTCTACCTTTTATGTACAAAAAAGGATTTGGAAGAATCATCAATTTTTCATCCATTGTGGCTCAAAAAGGTGTAATTGGAACGAGCGCCTACGCAGCATCCAAATCAGCTCTTTGGGGTATGACAAAAGCAATTGCTGCTGAGAATGCCCAAAAGGGAATTACCATCAACAACATCAATTTGGGTTATATGAATGCCGGGATGACTTTGAATGAAGTACCTGAAAATCTCAGGGAAGAAATTATAAAACAAAATCCATCTAAAAAATTAGGCGATTTGGAGAATGTTTACAAAACGGTGAAATATCTGATGGACACTGAATATATCAATGGAACATCCATTGATTTAAATGGCGGACTTTTATAAATCTATTCTCCCAGAAGCATCCATATTCTACGTGAAAACCCTGATTATCAATACAAATTTAAATAACCATAACGACGCAGCGAGACGCAACATCGAACGGTGGTAGAGCCGTTGCATGCAACGGCTCCAGACTACGCCGAAAGAAAAAAATCTCTATATTTTAATTGACATGAAAAAAATTAATTATAAAACCTTATCCTTCAACCAAACCTTAGTTACCAACAAAAAGTTCACATGATCTAAACCTTATTACCTTATGGGACAACAAAAAAGGGAGAAAGCAATCTAATAAGCTAATAAGCTAATAAGGTTATCTTTCGAGTGAGATTACGCTTGTTATTAAGGTTAATAAGAAAAAACGAAATAAGGTTTTTTAAACAACAAAAGCAACTAATTTTATAAAGAAAAAAGAAATGATATCCACTACCAACTAATACAACATGAACAGAAAAAAACCTTACTTTTCAAGCAACCTTAGTAACCAACAATAAACTATAACAACCAAACCTTATTACCTTATTGAAAATTTGTAATTAAAAATGAGAGATTTTACATTCCTCGCCTATCAACAACTTCTTGAAACCTTAAAAGCCAAACAGTTGCCATTTTACACTTTTGAGGAAGTTTGCGAAAACAAACCTTCAGGTGTCTATGTAGTACTGCGGCACGACGTGGACAGCAAACCCGAAAACTCACTTCAAACTGCCCAATTGGAAGCTGAATTAGGCATAAAAGCTACTTATTATTTCCGTATAGTCAAACAAAGCAACCAACCTGAAATTATCAAGGCAATTGCTTCATTGGGGCACGAAATCGGCTACCATTACGAAGAACTATCATTATGCAAAGGAAATACGGAAAAAGCTTTCCAATTGTTTCAAAAAAATCTCGGTTATTTTCGCACTTTTTATCCTGTACGAACCATTTGCATGCACGGCAGCCCAACATCACGGTTTGACAACCGAGAACTTTGGAAACAATATTCCTACCGCGAATTGAAAATTATTGGTGAACCTTATTTGGATTTTTTGGAAAAAGAGGTTGTCATTTATTTTACCGACACAGGGCGCTGCTGGGATGGCGAAAAATACAACTTGCGCGATAAATCGAAAAAAAACACTACTCCTTCCCTACCTCGAAAAAAAATTCATTCTACCAATGACTTGATAGATTGGATAAAACAAACTGATATTCAGCAACCCATAATGATTACTACCCATCCACAGCGTTGGACAAACTCCCTTATCCAATGGGAAAAAGAATATTGTTTGCAATCCTGTAAAAATTTTATTAAAATGTTGATCATTACTTGCAAAAAGAAATAAAAATTTGTTTCTTTGCAATAGAAGTATGAAAAATGATTAACCTGCTATGAAAATTTTTTACAAACCAAAATGGAACTCAATTTTGGTTGATTTGATACTGCTCAGCCTTAATTTTCTCATTATATATGGCTGGTTTCCACTGACCACGCCTGTTCCTTTTCAGAAGTATTTTATTCCCTCTCTCCTATTCACAGGAAGCTGGCTCATTTTTTCATATTTTTTTCAACGTTACCTTCCGTTACGAAAACAAACTTACTCGCAGGCTTTGGTCAAACTTTTACTGGTCGGTTCTTTGCAGTTCGTCATATATGTAACCATTCTACACCATTTTTTCAAACAATATTCCGGTTTTGTTATTTTGGCGGTAACCATTGGTATTTTCACTGTTGAATTTCTTTATTTGTTTTTTTATTTTTCCTACCGATTTGCCACTCAATTTGATATTTCTATTTCCGACGAGAAAGAACGTCCTCAGGGAAAACCAAGAGAACCCCGTGAAATTGATGAAGAAAGTTACTTAAATCTTATAAATTTCATTGAGCAATATTCAGGTAAAAAGGCGCTAAAATATTTGCAAAGCCGTTTCGACTTGAGAAAAGATGATGTGAGGGTTTTCTTAAATACAAGCATTGAAAATCTTGAACTGATTCCTCATTATCATTATTCAACTTTTATCTACCTGCGTAAGTTGAACGATACGGAAAAAATCAACACTTTTTTTTCGGGTATCAACGAAAAATTGCCAGACGATGGAAATTTTGTTTGTTGTTTTGAAAAGAAAAGCACCAGAAAAAAGAAATTCCTTCAAAAATATCCTCCGGGTATCAATTATATTTTATATTCTTTAGATTATTTTTTCAAGCGGTTTATTCCAAAACTTTTCTTTTCGAGGCGCATTTATCATTCGCTGAAAGGTGGAAAAAACCGTATCCTTTCCAAAGCAGAAGTATTGGGGAGATTTTATTGTCACGGTTTTGAGGTGATTGAAGAGAAAAAAATAGATGGACTTCTGTACGTATGGGCGCAAAGGAAACGAAATCCGACACCCGTTTACAATCGTGCCTATGGCCCATTGATTAAATTGAAACGCTATGGCAAAAACGGAAAGGAAATCTATGTTTATAAATTTCGCACCATGCATCCCTATTCGGAATATCTTCAGGAATATGTTTATCAGCGGCATTCTTTACAAGATGGAGGAAAATTCAACAAAGATTTTCGGGTAACCACCATCGGAAAATTCATGCGCAAATACTTTCTGGACGAATTGCCCATGCTGATCAATATTTTCAGGGGTGAAATGAAATTGATTGGCATTCGCCCACTTAGCCAGCAATACCTTAACCTGTACAATGACGAAATTCAACAACTTCGCATGAAACACCGACCCGGATTGCTACCCCCTTTCTATGCCGATATGCCTCGCACGTTGGATGAAATTCAAGAATCGGAACGAAAATATTTACTGGCCTGCGAAAAAAATGGCGTTTTATGGACCGATATAAAATATTTCTTTCTCATTTTGAAGAATATTCTGTTTCATCATGCACGAAGTGCCTGAAAATTCAAGAATCCAAGAACTTATAAAAAGCAAAAGTATAAGGAACCAAAATAAGCAACAGGTTAAATCAAACTTTTTTCAAAAAAATTTCAAGACTTCTTTAGCGAAAAAATTTTTTAATAACAACATATTGCCTTTATTTTCAACTAATTTTGAAAAATCTTAAAAATTTGGCTACAACATGAAAAAACATCAAAAAAAAATACTTATCGCACTGCTGCTCTTTTCCAATATCCTTTTTGTTGTTGCTCAAGATGTTCCCGAACATATTTCCTACTCCCGCATTTACGATTTTCTGGATGAGCTCGCCAACGAAAAACTTATTGAAATCAACTCGGTTGTTAAGCCCTATTCAAGAACTTTTATAGCCCAATTGTTGCAACAGGCAAAAATGAATGAAGCAAAACTCAACCGCCGTCAGCGGAAAGAATTGTATTTTTTTCTGGAAAATTATGCGTTGGAACAAAATCGCCTCCCGCAATACGATTATCCGCTTTTCGAACAAACCAACTGGCAGTTGGATGTTTTCCCTCCTTCCGTTCACTACCGCGATTCACTGTTACGTGGACGTGTGATGCCCATTTTGGGAATGAATATTCTCTACAACAACAACGACAAAATTACGCAACGCTGGTTTGGAATTGATTTTCAATCGATGATAGGAAAACATTTTGCCGTCTATGCTTCCCTCCGGGATGTTTCGCAACAGGGAGAATTGCTTGCCGAATCAACTTACCTGACACCGTATCAGGGCGGAGCCTACAAACGTACTGCCAATGGTGGCGATTACAGCGAAATGCGTGGCGGTATTTCGTATGCTTGGGAATGGGGAAGTGTTGCACTGACAAAAGACCATGTGCAATGGGGCGACAACTATCACGGTTCCAACATTATTGCGGGTCGCACGCCTTCGTTTCCCATGCTGAAGCTGAGCCTGAAACCGGCAAAATGGCTGGAAATGAATTATTTTCATGGGTGGCTGACTTCCAATGTAATCGACAGCACACGTTATTATCTTTCCAATCAAAATGAAAAAATGTATCGTTACACCAATAAATTTCTGGCTGCCAATATGATATCATTTATTCCCCTGCCCCAATTGCATCTGTCGGCGGGAAATGCCATTGTGTATGCCGAAAGCAATGTACAGCCCGCTTATTTGATTCCTTTAGCTTTTTACAAATCGATGGATCATACGCTGACTATGGGTACCGAAAATCAGAATTCGCAACTGTTTCTTAATATCAGTTCAAGAAACATACAACATTTGCACTTGTTTACTTCCATTTTTGTGGACGAATTCTCCATTTCCCGCATTAAACCCTCCAGCAAGGAAAAAAATCCTATTTCCTATAAACTGGGATTTCGCCTTAGCAATTTCCCGCTGGAAAATCTTTCGTTGAGGGGTGAATACACAAAAAATGCCATCCTTAGTTACAAACATTCTATTCCTGCTCTGACATGGGCAACCAATGGTTTCAATCTGGGAAATTACTTGGGCGACAATTCGCAGGAAATTTATGCCGCCTTGCAATACAAACCTTTGCGCGGGCTGGACATAAACCTGTCGTGGACACAAGCCGAACACGGAAATGAATATGCCTATATTCGACACGGAACCTGGCAAGGCTCAAAAGCAAGTGTTCTCGACATTATTAGTCAACCGTTTATGAAAGACAAAATTTGGAGCAATAAAACTCTGGCACTCCATGTAAAATATGAGCTTTTCCCCAATACTTATGCAACATTGAACATAGAAAACAGCTATATACAAACTTTTAATGCTGTTTCGGAAGTTACTTTTGGTGAAAGGAGAATGACTGCCGAAGAAGCATTGAATCACTATACGCCAAAATTTCTTCAGGGTAAACAAACTACTTTTACTGCCGGCTTTAGCTTTGGATTTTGAACAAAAGTTTTCTTAAAATGATGAAAGTATAAATAGCGAAAAACGTTTTTCGGCAAACTGATTACTTGTAATAATCGGCCGGAGTAACTGATTTTTCTGTTTTTCGCTCCTTGTCGGTAAAATAAACTTCAACCATCCAGGGTTTTTGTTCAAACACAAAATTTTGAATGAATTGCTCAATTTCAGGTAAAAATTCTTTCATTGGAAAACTTGCAACTTCATGTCCTAAACCTTCCATGCTGTAAAAAAGATAAGAATATTTCTTTTTATGAAAATTGTTGGTCAACGATCTGGAACCAAACATGCCCTTGTTAAAAAGTCGAGTTTCCTTATATGGCACCAGTTTGTCGGCACTACCATGAAAAAACAGGGTTGGTGCAGGTGATTCAGCGTAAGACGGCATGCCTTTCGTGCTGAAAATGCCCCCTGCAAAGGAAATTACGCCTGCAAAACGAAAATCGTGAGGTAATTCGGATGTTATAGCATGATGATTCTTTAATTCGTACTCAGCCTGAAGAACTGTAATGGCACCGGCACTTGAACCGCTAATAATGATCTTATTTTTGTCAATTTTCAATGAATCAGCCTTTTCTATTAAAAATTTTGTGGCAGAATATAAGTCTAAAACAGCTAAAGAAATGGCATTTTGCAAAGGTTTGGTATTAAAAACCCCGGGTGAGCGTTGGTCTTTCATCCCCAATCGATAGTCAATTGAAACCACCATAAAACCTTTTTTTGCAAAATAATCAAAATAAGGTTGGTAAGTCGGTTCGTCTCTTTTCCCTTCTTTAAACCCTCCACCAAATACAAATACCAAACATGGTTGCAAAGAAGAAGATGTGGAATCGACAGTATAAATATCCATTTTCAGTTCCAAAGAATCCTTAACGGCATAAGTACGTGTTATTTTTTGAATGCTTTTGGCTTGTACAAAAGAAAAACAAAATAATAAGCCTAAAATTACTAATAAGTTACTGATTTTCATATGTATAAATTTATTTGTCGTAAAGTCAACTGAATAATGCAACTTTTTAGGAAAAGAAAAGGTAAAGAAAAATTAGCGCAAAACAAGCAACAAAATCCTTGCTGCTTTGTAAAGTATATATTTTACCTTGCCACTTTTCCCCTAAAAAATTATCAAAATGAAGCATAGAACTTTAGAACAAAAGTACGAAATTTGTCTCACTAAAAATTTCCTTTATAAGTTAAATTCAGCTTATAAATTAATATCTTTGTGGGCAACATACTTTTATAGTCTGTTTTGTATGATCAAAAAGCTACAAATTAGAGGAATGATCCAAATTCGGTTAGCTTTTCTTTATTCTACCAATGCTTTCTATTTGTTTTTTGGTCAAAAATCCAACAAAATAAACTTTTGTTTCCGACGTTTAAAAAAGTATTAATTTTAGTGTGAAGACAATAACAATGCACAGCCGTAAATTATTTTTGTTTGTTTTCTTTTCAATACTATCCATTTCGCTTTTTTCGCAAAATAAAGTGCGTATTTACGGTTATGTAATCGATACCAACAATCGCGGCATAGAATTGGCAAATGTATATGTTCAACATACCAACATTGGCACTTCTACCAATCAGAATGGCTATTATGAACTAACGGTCGACATCAAGGATTCGATAAAGCTCGTTTTTTCTATGATTGGTTATCAAACGGTTACCTATACCGTTCATCCTAAGTTGAAGGTGATACAGTTAACTGTGGAACTTCCTCCGCTATCGAAACAAATTGAAGATGTGAATGTAATAGGCCAGCGACGGCAGACATCTACCATTGATGTGGTCGATCCTTCCAAATATCGCTTGATGCCTAATTCGGCCGGCGGAATAGAATCGCTGTTGATTTCTTTTACAGGCGTAAGTTCCAGTAACGAACTGAGTTCTCAATACAACGTAAGAGGCGGAAATTTTGACGAAAATATTGTATATGTTAACGGTATTGAAGTTTATCGCCCTTTGCTGATTAGAGCCGGACAGCAAGAAGGTTTGAGTTTTATCAATCCCGATATGGTACAAAATGTATCCTTTTCGTCAGGTGGTTTCAATGCCGAATATGGTGATAAAATGTCTTCCGTTTTGGATATCAGCTATAAAAAACCTTCTGCATTTGAAGCAACAGCCTCTGCCAGTCTGCTCGGGGCTTCGGCTTATGTGGGTACGGCCGGCAAGCGGTTTTCACAAATGCACGGCATTCGTTACAAAACTTCCAAGTATTTGCTCGGAACAATGGATACCCAGGGAGAATATGATCCTTCTTTTGTGGATTATCAGACTTTTCTTACCTATCAAATAAAACCCAAATGGGAATTGACATTTCTGGGAAATTTTTCACAAAATGACTACCGTTTTATTCCTCAGACTCGCGAAACATCATTTGGCACCTATTCGATGGGACGAAAACTGACCATTTTTTTTGAAGGACAGGAAAAAGACCTTTTTCAAACTTCTTTCGGTGCGTTGACGTTGAATTTTAGACCTTCAAAATCGACAAAACTAAGTCTCATCGGTTCGGCATTTTACACCAACGAAAGAGAGAATTACGACATCTCGGGCGAATATATTTTGAGTGAAGTTAAAATGGATGTTGACCCCGATAAACAAACCGGCGAATCTTTGGGTATTGGAAATTATCACGAACACGCCCGAAACAAGCTGAATGCTACGGTTGCCAATCTGTCACATTTGGGCGAATACGCAAAAAATGGTCATTTACTGAAGTGGGGTGCCAACGTTCAGATAGAAAAAATCGATGACCAGATCAATGAATGGGAATGGCGCGACTCGGCCGGCTATTCTTTGCCTTACAATAACAGGCAAGTGAATTTGTATTACAACATGAATGCTTCCAATTCGCTGAAAACGCTTAGAACAACGTCCTTTTTACAGGATACCTATAAATATTCTTCCACTGCCGGAACTTTTTCATTTACCGGCGGACTTCGTTCTCATTATTGGACTTTCAACCGCGAATTTTTACTCAGTCCGCGTTTTACTGTTGCCTATCTTCCGCATTGGGAGAAAGATTTCAGTTTTCGTTTTGCTACGGGGCTTTATTATCAGGCTCCTTTTTACAAGGAAATTCGCGATACGCTTACCGATGCTTTGGGAAATGTGGATATCAAATTGAATTCCAACATAAAGGCACAACGTTCGTTGCATTTTGTGTTGGGTGGCGACCACTATTTCAGGGCGTGGGGAAGACCTTTCAAATTCACTACCGAAGCTTATCTTAAGTTGGCAGACAGGGTTGTTTCCTATTCGGTGGATAATGTTCGCATTCGCTATTCGGGTGAAAATGACGCCAAAGCTTATACTGCCGGCATCGATTTCAAACTTTTCGGAGAACTTGTTCCCGGAACCGATTCGTGGATCAATCTGTCGCTGATGGATTCGAAGGAAGATATTATTGGCGACAGCTATGTGCGTCATACTTACGACGACGAAGGCAATATTTTGACTTCCGAAACGGTATATCCATCCTGGGTGCCTCGTCCTACGGAGCAACGCTATGCTTTTTCGATGATGTTTCAGGATTATTTGCCCTCAAATCCAAAATACAAATTACAGCTCAAGTTAATTTGGTCTGACGGATTACCGTTTGGCGCTCCACGCAACGAACAATTTCGTTCGGCTTTTCGCATGCCTCCTTATCGCCGTGTGGATATTGGTGGTTCACGGCTGCTGGTAAACGGTTCGGATGAATGGATGAACAAATCGTGGCTGGGGCATGTGAAAAACATCTGGATCAATGTGGAAGTGTTTAATCTTCTGGATTTTAAGAATGTAAATTCTTACTACTGGGTAACAGATATTTATCAGCATCAGGTGGCTGTTCCCAATTATCTTACCGGCCGGCAGCTGAACCTTCGCTTGCTAGTGGATTTCAAATAATATAATTCACGAAATTTTTTCATCAGAATATAATTTATTTTTTAATGGTCTGATGAAGCCCACATGTCTGAATATTATATTCATTCGTTTTGTGTATGCAATACATGTGGGTTTCTTAACAACAAATGAATTTTATTACAAAATTTGTCTAACCAAAAATTGTCTTCAAGAATGGTTCCCTGTAAGATTTCGCTAATAGAAATCAAGAATTTTTTATCGTCCCGCTTGCCGGATGTAATTTCTGATTTGCCGATTAAAATCATCTTCTTTCAGTAAATCTTCCAAATTCAAATGCAAGCGATAACGCCAGCTTTTTTTGGAATCGGAAGGCACATTAATTCTTTCTTCATGGGGATTTTCTCTTCGTAATTTTTCCGACACGCCCAGTAAATCCTGAATTTGAAAAATTGCCCAGATAGCGGGTGAATAAACATGTTGGAGCAGAATGTCCCGACATATCCACCATTCGCAAAAATAAGGTGCTTCGCCCCAATGCCCCAATTGTGTATTGTAAAAACGCTGCGTTATGTTTCTGTCTTCTTCCCACCAACCTCGAATAGTACTCATATCGTGAGTGGAAGGAGTAACAACCGACAAATAAGGCGCATCGCTCGGATGGAAAAACTCTATTTTGTTGGTTTTCGGAGCACGCTGTATTTCAAGGCTCAAAATTCCCAATTCTTTCATGGCTCGGGTTACGCAAGGCGTCATCATGCCCAAATCTTCGCCGCAAATAAGCATATCGGTTGTTTGTTTGAGCACGGGAAGTTTTTCCATTCCCGATTGAAACCAAAATTCATCTTGCCTGTGATAAAAATAATCTATATAAATTTCATCCAACTTTTGCTTGGTAAAGTCGTCGAGATATTGGAAAGTTGATAGCGAATGCATCCCCCAACGCGGATAAAAGCGCGTTCCATGCGAACCTTCCACTTCAAAAAACAGCACATTAGAAATCAGATCAAACAATCCGTTTCTGATATTTTCCGAAAATTGTCCTTCTTCATACAATTGCTGAACGTTTTTCTGACTGCGATAAAAAGGCTTTAATCGAAGTATCCAGCCATCTTCTATTTGTAAACAATTCTCTTTTACCCAACCCGCATCAGTTCCAAAAAGCTGCTCCAGCACCTGATCGTTAATAAATGGTTTGCAGAAGCGGTTGTAATCGAACCAAATACCTTTTGCTTGAAATTCATCAAGATAAACCGGAATGGAAGGATACAAATGCCCCATAATACCCTCCAGCTGGTCATTGGGAATTTTCCAAATTCGGAAAAACCCGAGAATGTGGTCGATACGAAAAGCATCGAAATAGTTGGACATTTGTTTCAATCTTTTTTTCCACCAGTCAAATCCTGTTTGTTTTATAGCTTCCCAATTGTAAGTTGGCAATTCCCAATTTTGCCCTTTTATGGAGAACATGTCGGGGGGTGCGCCGGCTTGCATATCAATATGGAAAAGTTCCGGATGCGCCCATGTTTCAACACTGTTTTTATTGACGCCAATTGGAATATCTCCCTTGAGCACAATGCCATGATGATGAGCATAGGAAGCAGCTTCCATTAATTGGATATGCAAATGATACTGAATGAAATAATTCAGGGCAATATCTGCGTAATGGGGCTGATTTGCCGAAACAAATGCGGCGATTTTTTCAGCATTGAAAGTGGAAAATTCTTTCCATTGATGATAATCGGGTGTACCATACCGGTCTCTCAAAACACAAAAAGCAGCATACGGAATCAACCAGTGTTTGTTGTTTTCAAAAAAAGTCAGAAAATCTTTATTCTGCAAAAACTCTTCCTGATGAAAAGAAAAAAGAGCTTTAACATACTTCAGTTTGAAATTGACCACTTCGAGAAAATCAATCCATTCCAAAGCATTCAATTGCGGTTGTCGCTCCTCGTATTCTTTTTGCAACGGATGATTTTCGGGCAGTTTTCCCAACGAGGGTAAGTTAAGATAAAGCGGATTCAACGCAAAAGCCGAGATGGCAGCGTAAGGAAGAATATCGGCATCGGTGTGCGTACCAATGGTATCGTTGAGCGGAAGAACCTGAATCAACTTTAAACCGGCTTTTTCAGCCCAATCCACAAGCAACCTGATATCCCCAAAATCGCCTACACCAAAACTCTCTTTTGTCCGCAGACTGAAAACCGGAACCGAAACACCGGCTCCTTTCCATGATTGCGAATTCATTCGCAAAAAACCGTCTGAAAGACGAACAAATGTGTTTTTTGCATTGAATACGGGTGCCGTTCGGTCAAAACCATTTTCAAACATTAAAAACTGTCCGTTTTCGGTGTCGTAAATTCCATATTTATAATGAACGTCCGACTTTTCCTTACCCAGATCGACTTCTGCCTTCCACCAATTCTCACCGTCTCTGGTCAAAAGTAAGGGCGAAACCGTATTCCAACTGCCCAACACTTTGCAATCTCCAATCAGACAAGGAACTTGATGATTTTTCAGCAAAGGAGCCTTGATTCTGAAAATATGGGTAAAATTCTTTTTTGAACGAGTTTTTTGTGAGTGATTGAAATTGTCGCTGAAAAAAACTTTTTTGAAAGGAGCCGTAAAAAATACATTTTCGACCGCTCCGGGAGCATTCCAAAAATCGAAACAGAAAATATGCTCCATTCTTGGGTCAATGGTTATTTTACGATCTTCAATCCATTCGTAAGTAAAACGTTTTGTGTTTTCTTCGTAAAGTAAATATCGGTACTCCAACTCAAAATGTTCACTTTGATGAATCTCTATTTCTCCATACCAGTCTTCGGTATTTTGAAAATGTAACTGAAACGATTTTTCAGGAACATTGTTTCCCAACTCCGGAAGATTGCCACAAACAAAAATCTGCTGTCCCCAATGGGTGTAGTAAGGTATTTTAAAATGAATTTTCATAATTTAGAAATAAGTGTTTCAACTACATTAACATTTTCAACTTCAAAAATAAATTTATTTCTATTAAAATGATGTTTGTTGACGTAAATAATTATACAAAAATTTATACAAACGTTTGCACCAATTTTAATTTATAAAATTCCAAAAATAAAATTCTTTGTTTTTAGTAGCAATTATTGGGTCATGTGAAACATGATTTGAAAAGAGAAAAATTTTTTATGAATCAAAAGTCTGTTTTTACTAATAAAATGAGTAATTTTGCGAAAAATATTTAACTCAAAAATTAATTATTCATGGCAGCTTCAAACTCCTCATTTAAAGTGTTTTCCGGAACAAACAGTCGTTCTTTAGCCGAAAAAATCTGTCAATCTTTGGGATGCCCGCTGGGAAAAATGAACATTGAGCATTTTGCCGATGGCGAATTTGCTGTTTCTTACGAAGAATCGATACGCGGATTAAATGTTTATTTGGTACAATCCACATTTCCGAATTCGGATAATTTGATGGAGTTGCTTCTGATGATTGATGCCGCAAAACGAGCTTCAGCCTATAAAGTTATTGCCGTTATCCCTTATTTCGGATGGGCACGTCAGGACAGGAAAGACAAACCACGCGTTTCGCTGGGAGCAAAACTTATTGCCGACATGTTGAGTGTGGCCGGTATCGACAGACTGATTACTATGGATTTGCATGCCGACCAAATTCAAGGATTTTTCAATGTACCGGTGGATCATTTGTATGCATCAACAATTTTTGCTCCGTACATTCAAACTTTGCGTCTGAAAAATCTGGTGATAGCTGCCCCCGATGTGGGTGCTTCCAAACGTGCAGGTTCGTATTCGAAGTATTTTGACGTTCCAATGGTGTTGTGCCACAAAACGCGCGAAAAAGCCAATGTGGTGGGAGAAATGAGAATTATTGGAGACGTAAAGGGAAAAGATGTGGTTATTGTTGACGATATGGTGGACACGGCAGGAACTTTGTGTATGGCTGCCAATCTAATGATGGAACAGGGAGCCAATACGGTTCGTGCCATTGTTTCTCATGGCGTGATGTCGGGAAGTGCTTCCGAAAAAGTTGAAAAATCGGCACTGACAGAATTGGCTTTTACCGATTCCATCCCGTTTGATGCCTCAAAATGTTCCAAAGTTAAAATACTTTCCATTGCCGATATGTTTGCCGACACTATTTGCCGCGTTCAGGAACATAAATCTATCAGCGAACAATATATTTTCTGATTTTTTTTGGAGTAAAATCCGAAAAATGAAAAAATTTTTTATCCGGCATTTTTCTGTTTTATTAACGAGTTAAGACAGAGAAATGCCGGAAATGTTTTGACAAAAATTGACTTTTCGATTCGATTACTTGCCTAAAATTCTTTCCACCACCAATTCAGCACTGATAACTGCCATTGGCAGACCGGCGCCGGGAATGGTGGAAGCTCCCACGTAGAAAAGATTGTCGTGTTTTTCGTCGTAATTTTTTGGTCGGAAAGCTCCAATTTGGGTAAATTTATGAGACAGTCCCAGTCCACTACCCTGATACAAGGAAAATTTATCTCGCCATTCCTGAGGTGTAAATATCGTTTTTGAAATAATTTCGGCAGAAATGTCCTTTTTGATTCGTTGTGAAAAGTCGTCAATAATGCTGTTGACAATTTTTTCGCGGTCGCTCCAATCGTTTTTGTATTTCAAATTGGGAACGGGACAAACAAAAAATAAACTTTCACAACCTTCGGGAGCACATTCGGGATTATATTTCGAAACCACGTTAACATAATAGTATGGTTTTTCGAGTGTGTCGGGATTTTGTAAAATATTGCCGGCGTATTGCTCGTAGTTGGACCCCAAAAAATAATTGTGATGGTTTACTTGCGGAAGTTTGCATTTCAAGCCCAGATAAAAAGTTAAATATCCCATTGTCCATTCCATTTTATCCAGTTTTTTTTCAGAAAAATTTTTGTATTTCATAACTTTCGATCGAAACAGTGCCGCATCGGCATTGATCACAAACTTGTCGGCTTTCCATAAATTTCCTTGAGCATCTTTTAACGAAACAATTTTTCGATTTTCGGCATGATATGCAACAATTTCTGTCTGATAATGAAATTTGACATCCAATTTAGAAAGTTCTTCGAGCATTCCTTCAACAATTTTATACATGCCTCCTTTTACGTTGTAATAGCCATCGTGTCGGAATTCGACATGCGAAAGTAAACTGTAAATTCCCATTGTATCAAACGGCGTCCTCCCCAGAAAAAAAGCTACCAGCGAAATAATTTCTCGTGCTTGCTTCGAGGTAAAATAATCGCATACATGTTGCCAGAAAGTTTTGAACAAGATGGGCAAATGAACAGGATTAACTTTCATCAACGCAAGAAAATAATCCAGATAGGAATCGAAATTTCTTTTTATCACAATATCTACCGTGTCATTGAACAACTGTGCAGATTTTTGGAGATATTTTTCCATTTTCAGTTCAAAATCCGGTTCCACATCATCGAATTGTTTGGCAAGTTTATGAATATCCTTATACAAAAAATAAGTTTTTTCTTCACCACTAAAATTTACCGAATAAAGGGGATCAAGTTCAATAAACTCAAAGGGCAGATTTATTCCGCATTTTTCGGCAAATTCCTTAAAAATATAGGACATGCTGAAAAAACTTGGCCCCGTATCGAATGTAAAACCATCTTTTTTTATCTGATTTAACCTGCCTCCGGCTTTGGTGTTCTTTTCCAAAAATTCTACTTCGTATCCTTCTTTTGCCAGCCGAAGTCCTGTTGCCAATCCTCCAAGTCCGGCGCCCACTATGATCACTTTTTCTTTCATATATTATTTTTTTGAGTCTTTTTTAAAAATTCAGGATATAATTTGTTTTTCACCCAAGCAAAATCGGGTTCAACATTTAAGATTTTCTGATAGTAAATTTTTGCCGATTCGTCATTGCCTGTGTTTTCGTAAGCTTGAGCCAGAGTAACAAGCAGGCTCAAATAATTCCAATCGTTTTTAAGTCGGTGGTTATTGGACAATATCAACTTTTCTGCCTGACGGTAACTTTCAATGGCTTTTGCTTTAGAACCACCAAAAGCAGCAGGCGAATAATAGTAAATATTACCCATTTGCAGATAACCAAAGTAATTGTTTGGGTCGTATTGAATGGCTAATTTGGCAGCTTCAACGCTTTTGGGTCCCAACACGGGTGCCTTTAATTTATTGAATCCTATTTGAAATCCGTAAAAAGCCGATTTATAGGCTTCAATCATTGATAAGCGAAATTGATTTTTTTCGAGAGTGATTAGTCTGTTTTCTGCTTTTTTTAAATATTCTTTGGCTTCTGCAGTTTTTTTGTTCCCAATACACCAACCAATGTATCCATATTCATAATTTACCAGCTCCAGAAGAAATTCGTCGGAAGCATTGCCTGACGAAAGGTTCATTTTATCAATCGTATTTTTCCAAGCCTGCATGTCGTTGTTAATGTAGGCTTTGTAAATATTTTCCCTGTGGGAAGCATGAACATGCAGATGCAGCAAAATCAACAAAAAAAATAAAACTAAACTTTTCTTCCTTTCCATAGATATTGATTTTTCGAGCGGTTGATGAGCGCCTGATAAATAAAAATTCCGAGAGAAAACTGTTGGGGAATGAAAAAAATGAGATTATCCAATATACTTTGATTGCTTGCCAGCGAAAAAAATATCCTGATACAGACAACAGCAAGCAAGTAAACGGCAAGTGTCGGTAATCCGAATGCGAGCCATACTGCTAACCATCCAAAAGTGGTAACAATCCAGAATAAAACAGCAATCAAAAAAGAATTTCCAAAAAAATGAATTACATTTTTAGAAAATCCGTTTACCGCTTCAGCAAAATTTTCATACATCCGACATCTTACTTGTTTAATTCCGGTGAGACAGGCAATTTTAAGTTTTAGCTTCTTGTAAAACCTTGCAATTTCGATATCTTCCACCCGCTTGTCTTTAAATTTTTCATGTGGTTGAAATTTTTTATAAGTATCGGCATCAAACAGCATAAATTGTCCGTTTGCTGCCGAAATAGATGGGAAAGATAATTTTCTTACCAAAGGTAGCAACAGCAAAGTCAATAAAATGTAATTCATGTTTGGAACCGTCATTTTTTCGCCTTTTGTCATCATTAATTGAGTCGGGAAAATGGAAAGCAAATGCAGCGATTTTTGTTTGAAAAATTTTACCGATGAAACAACAATTTCTTTTTCCATCCGAACATCTGCATCCAGAAACAAAAAATAATTTCCCTTTGCAGCGTTGGCAAGCGAATAACAGGCAAAATTTTTCCCCAGCCAGCCTGCTGGCAAATGGGTGGAACGAATCAGCCGTATTTTTTCGTTCGTACCAATAAATTGATTCACTATTTCAACTGTATGATCGGAAGAAAGATCGTCAAAAACAATAATTTCGAGAATATTGTCGTCTTCGCCGGACAAATCATTTAAAAGATTTCCAATATGTTGTTCCTCATTACGAGCGGGAATAAGCACCGAAATTTTTTCGTCGGAAATCCGGTTTGTCGAAATTGGTATTTTTTCACGGAAAAAATAATTCAACCCGGCAATGCACAGTTGAAAAAAAGTAAAACCAAAAACAACCCAGGCTAAGTATATCATAACTTATTCTGTTTTAGATTTTTGAATATCGAGACAGTTGCCGTAAAAAACATTATAGGCTTCTTGCAACTTGGAATGCGAAAAAACATTTCCTTGATATTCGGACACATACATGTACAAATCGGGTTTTTTGTGCGAAAGATAATCGATAAAATTGGCCACAAATACCAGTTGAAAATTATTTTTGTGTCCTTCAACAATTCTTTCGATTCCTTTTTCGAAAACGTGAAGAGGATTGTATAACGACTGAAGTTTTCCTTCGGGAAATATTAAAAGCAAATTGTCGGGGTTGTCCAAAATTTTGGCAGCATACTGTAACGATTCAATCATTTCCCTGCTTTTCTTTTTTATGGAAAATCCGCCCGTCCACTGAAAGAAACGAAACTTCAAGAGTTGGTCTTCCAACATCATAAAATAAAACTTTTTGTGGAATACTTTCAAATTCAGATACATTGCCCAAAACCCGTCCCACCAGCTAATATGATTGGCTATCATCAAAACGGGCAAATTTTCGTTCCGAGAAAAATTTGTTCGAATAACGTTAACCGAATGAAAATTCCTTTTCATCAACAAAAGTGTATATCGACGAAAAAAAGGATAAATCAGGCAATGATGTTTGGCTTTCAACATAGAACCTTTTTAGAGGATGAACATAAGGATAAGAAAAAACAAGAATTGAGCCGAAAAAACGATTTTACTCAAAGGATTTTTTAATTTAAGTCCGCTGATTACCAATAATGTATGAAAAATCAAAGCCATGAGAAACCAAACCAAATAATTCCGAAAAGGGACGCGGTCTGCCTCCCAAAACCACATTTGCATTTTGGGAGCAACCTGCTCAAGTACCACATCATACAAAACCATCAAAACAGAAGGAAAAAGTACAAGAAAAAATTTGTTGATGCGAAACGATTGAAAAATGGAAGCCGTGAGATAAACCAGCAACGCCCAGTTTAAACCAATAATCAGCGGAGTACCAAAACATTTAACGCCCAAACCGTTTTCATAAAAATACTGTCCGAATATTTTCCCCGTATTTACGCCAATAGCTTCCACTGTAAAAGAAACAACAAAAATAACAGTAAATAATACGCCCGTTTTGATACTAAAATCATCTTCCTGAAAAGGGAGAAGGATGAAAGCCGAAAGCAGTAAAGCCAACGGGATCAAATAAACAAAGAAAACATGCGTTGCCGGCAGCGCCAAACCAACAATTCCTACCGCATAAAAGGTGAAAATGAATTGTCGAACTTTCCTTTCGGGATATTTCTGCCTGAATTTTTCAAGTAAAAGGTTTATCTGCATGAACTTTCTGTTAAATTTTCCGTATCAATGTATGCTTTGACTTTTTTCAATATTATTTTGAACCAAACGGTGTATTTTTCGGGATGATTTTCAACATCCTCCAGCAGTTGTCGATAGGGAATGTATTTCCATTCTTCTACCTCACCGGTGTTGTGAATGGGAACGTCATCGCTCACACCGAAAAAAACATGGTCCAATTCATGCTCTGTCAGTTCATCATTAACTTTTTCCTGATAAATAAAATGAAAAAGTGGAATTAATTCGCAATTTATTCCCATTTCGTATTTTAGCCTTCGTTTTGCTGCTTCGAGATAACTTTCATCAGGATAGGGATGCGAACAGGTTGCATTCGTCCAAAGTCCGTTGGAATGGTATTTGTCCAAAGCTCTGCGATGTATCAGCCAATCGCCTTTGGAGTTCACGATAAAAACAGAAATGGCTCGGTGTAAAGCAGCTTTTTTGTGGGCTTCATATTTTTCCATGATTCCCACAGGCTGATCATTTTCATCCACCAACTGAACAAAATTCTCTTTATTTGTTTCCATAAAAGGCTCTTAAATAATATTTTATTTGCGTTGACAAAACCAAAAACATTTTTCCGGCATCGGAAATTCTGATTCTTTTGTTGAGAATATCGCGGGCAGCAGTTTTTTCAATTTTTCTTAAAAGTGCCGTATAATATTTGTAAGCAATCAAAACCCCCAGTCTGCTGTCGGCTGGCAATAATACGATTCCCTTGTAGGCATCGTCAAAATCTTTTCGAATATCCTCAACCAGTTCTTTTTTCGTTTGTTCGGTCAACCCTTCTTCAATAATTTGCGGAAAATAATGCCTGCCCAGCTCTTGCGTATCCTGCTTAATATCTCTAAGAAAATTAACTTTTTGAAAAGCTGATCCAAGTTTGGTAGCCGGCAGCATCAATCGGTCGAACAGTTGCTCATCTCCATTGCAAAAAACTTTCAAACACATTAATCCAACAACATCTGCCGACCCATACACATAAGTATTCAGTTCAATTTGACTTTTGTATTCTTTTTTTTCCAAATCGGCTTTCATACTTGAGAGAAAATGTTGCACATATTCATCCGAAATTCCATATTTACCCACAGTCATTTGAAACGAATGAAGGATGGGATTCAGGCTGATACCGTTTTTGACCGCATCATAATAATCGG
>Ga0208198_1001294_pt1 | contig 22510 bp, 24 predicted proteins | sample AD_JPNTR2_MetaG_FD_184446 | JGI IMG/M metagenome (GOLD analysis project Ga0208198, IMG submission 184446) | Active sludge microbial communities of municipal wastewater-treating anaerobic digesters from Japan - AD_JPNTR2_MetaG (SPAdes) (version 2) | ecosystem: Engineered > Bioreactor > Anaerobic...
TTTTATCTTGACAATCAAATAATCATGTGCTAATATGCAGATAAGACCGACTGCTTTCACAATCGGTCTCATCATACACTTTTCTATTGCACTATTATCCGTTTACACAGAATTTGGGATTGACTCATTCAATAGCAGATATTAAACGAAAAGTATTATTGATCTCCACATTATATAGTTCTTCCATGATTATATACTCTACCTTACCGCGTATTATTGTTGTGGCTATGTCATTTGCATATTTAGTTGTAATTATATTGCTTCTCAAGAAACAATTCAAGACAAAAGAGACTCTTTTTATCACATCAATATGCTTGCTTCCTACGTCTTTTGTATCTTTAGTTGCTACAAGTACATCTCAATTTCCTTTCAGTTGGTATCATATAATTACGATTCTGCTATTTCTGATGACTTGTATGTTTCAAAGAATAAACCGAGTATACTTCATTATTCTAATAACATTTACCACATTTAGTGGTATTAGTTCGCTGCTCACACCTTCGTTTTCAGACGCAATCAAACAAGTATTGACTATTCTATTGTTTTTAGTTAGTTTTATCATTGGAGCATCTTTCACTGGTACTAAAGATGATTCTTTTAAATTGTTTTCTGCTGATGCTTTATTGTACTCATGTGTGTCTTTAGGTGTACAAATCATTATTCAACGAGGCGTTGTTATTATGCGTGGATTGGATGTTGGACACCATAGCGCTATGGGACAGGGAAGAACAGCCTATGCTGGCTTAATGGGTGATTATAGTTTTGCAACACTCTATTTAGCAATAGGCTGCATGCTGACACTAGTGTATTATCTTGAATACAAAAAATTCACTACTATTCAATTTGTTGGATATGAGATTTTTCTTATTGTCTCGATTCTATGTGTTACTTCACGTACTGGTTTAGCCGCATTTGCTGTGATAATAATTGCATATTTGCTATCCCACTCTAATCAATTTAATGCAAAAATCATTTTTATTATCATATCTGGTTGTGCCATGATTCCATTTATAATTAATCGGTTAGAAAACGCCCGAGGCAACCAAAGCCTCGTTGATTCATCGGGTCGAATAGAACAATACTGGCAAGCCTTATCCGCATTTGAATCACATCCTTTGTTTGGCGTTGGATTTGGTCTAGTTAATCTTAAACAAACAACCGGACTTGGCGTCCCTCATAATTTTTTTGTTCAGTACCTTCTGCAAATGGGTCTAGTTGGAACAGTAATCATTGTTGCATTTTTTGTGTTTTATTTGAAAAAATATTATCAGAAGTCAGATCCGTTAAAATGGCTTTTCTGGTTAGTAGTAATTGGAGCCATGTTCATCCCGGATATTGCGAGTTCACGCTTTTTTGGGGTGATTATAATTCTTACTATGATAGGAGATAAGAGAGATGAAAAGGAGACAAGCCGAGAAAATTGTATTCAAAATGAGAAAAGCGTTTATACAGCAAAAGTATAGAAAGGCGAATATATACTCAAAGCTCCTTAGAATACTATGTTCTTGTGATATGCCCCCTATGGTTGACTTTGCAGAAGATGCACAGTTAGTTCATAACGGGCTGGGGTGTGTGTTTCATCCTAAAGCAAAGATAGGCCACAATAGCAGGATTTATCAGAATGTTACTCTTGGTGGAAACGGCAAGTTAATTAATGGCGAAAAGACAAATCAAGGTGGGCCTATTATCGAAGAAAATGTTGCTGTTTTTGCGGGAGCGTGTGTATTAGGCCCCATTACTATTGGACACGATTCGATTATTGGCGCAAACGCTGTAATCACAAAAGACGTTCCTCCAAACTCATTAGTGTTTGGTAATCCTGCAATAATAAAGGAGAAAACATTTGAGTATAATTTTGATTAATAGTCCGGGAGATGTTTATGGCTGATAATAGCATTCAAAGCAAAATGTCAAATTCTTTGAAGTGGTCTTCACTTGCCGAGATTGCAGCAAAGCTAATTGTACCGATCACAAATCTTATTCTTGCGCGATTACTAACACCAGAAGCTTTTGGTGTGGTGGCATCTGCTACAATGGTAATTAGCATTGCAGATTTGTTCAGCGATTCAGGATTTCAAAAGTTTATTATTCAGCATGACTTTTCTGATGAATCGCACTTATTCCAATCGGCAAATATTGCATTTTCAAGCAATTTGACTATCTCAATAATATTATGGGCGATAATAGCATTCTTTTCAGAAGGAATTGCATTACTTGTCGGAAGCCCTGGATTAGGTATTGTAATTGTTGTTGCGGCGGCATCCTTGCCAGTTACATCGTTTTCCAGCATTCAATCAGGACTATTTAAAAGAGCTTTTAATTTTAAAGTTTTATTCTATTCCAGAATCATAGCTGCGTGTGTACCCTTAGTTGTGACTGTGCCATTAGCTCTTCTTGGATTTAGCTATTGGTCTATGATTATTGGTACGATAGTTAATAATGTTGTGGTTGCAACAATCTTAACTTTGAAATCAAAATGGAGACCTCACTTTTACTTTAATCTCAATGGGTTTAAAGAAATGTTTTCATTTAGTATTTGGTCACTAGCTGAATCAGTTGGCACTTGGCTTACTTCCTATATAGGAACTTTTATAGTTGGTGGTATACTCAGCCAATACTACTTGGGACTTTATAAAACTACAATGACTACTGTAAATGGAATATTTGCAATTGTTACCACAGCGACAACTAGCGTTCTTTTCGCATCGTTATCTAGACTACAGAATGATAAAGCGGAATACGATAAAACATATACTAATTTTATAAAAATTGTTTCAATCATTATAATTCCGCTTGGTTTTGGAATATTCATATTTAAAGATTTTGTAACCGGAATTCTACTCGGAAGTCAATGGGGTGAAACCATTCCTTTTGTTGGAATATATGGTCTCATGAGTTGTTTTACATTAGTCTACGGACAATTTGCTTCAGAATACTATCGAGGACTCGGAAAACCACAAGCATCCGTAATCACAACGTTTCTTCATTTAGTGGCTTTAATACCTGCGTTGATTTATGGCGCAAATTTGGGATTCCTTCATTTATCCTACGCAAGGTCGTTGATTAAGATAGAACAAATATTGGCATATTGGTGCGTTCTTTGGATAGGTTTCCATTTCAACCCTTTAATAATATTAAAAGAAACCATAAAGCCCATTATAAGTGCGTTGATAATGTCAGTTGTAGGATTCCTTCTTCTTGGAATATGTAATTCCATTTGGTTACAGATACTGGCGATTATGGCATGTATAATCACATACTTTGCATCCTATGTTTATATATGCCGCGGAAAAAAAGATGTTTTAGCATTGATTAAAATGTTTTCGGGTAAATCAAAATAACCTGCTTAACTATTCAGCTGAAAACTATAATATCTGGAGGTATTATGATAAAGGTATTACACTATGCGCCAGGCTTTAGAAGCGGTGGCATAGAATCTAGACTACTTGATTGGTACAGAAATATTGATCGTTCAAAAATACAGTTTGTTCTTATAAAGCTCAATAATGAAGATGATACTGAAAACATGCGTGAGTTTCTTCGATTGGGCGGAAAGCACTACAACCTGCCAAGTTTTACATTAAAAAACTACATTGCGTTTAGCAAAGGAATCAAAAAGATAATCAAAGAAGAGAAAATAGATGTTGTTCATGTTCATGATGTGAATTCAGGATACTTTGTTTTGAAGATTGCAAAAGCACTTGGCGTGAAATGCCGAATTCTCCATTCCCGAACCACTGAATATCTTCCCAATGAGAAGAACTTATGGATTAAAAAAATTCTAAAAGGCAAATCCTACAAGTACGCCAATCACTATTTTGCATGTTCTTATGAAGCAGGGATTTGGGGGATTGGTGAAGAAAGAAAAGATGAAGTAATAGTAATCAAAAACGGTATTCAAACAAACTACTATCAGTACGATGAAAACATCCGGCACAAGATCAGAAGAGAATTAAACGTTGAAAACAAAAAGGTCATAGGAAGCATAGGACGTTTGTCACCTCAAAAAAACATTCCGTATCTCTTGAATATTTTTAATCTTTTGTCTCAAAAGCACGATGACTATGTTCTTGTCCTTGTTGGAGAAGGAAACAGAAAGCCCATCATTGATTTCATTAAAGAACATGGATTAGAAGATAAGGTTATACTAACTGGTGAAAGGAAAAATGTTTGGGATTATTACATGGCTTTTGATATTTTTGTTGGAACATCACTATATGAGGGATTTGGCACAACAGCAATTGAATCGCAGGCTACAGGTCTGCCAACTATTCTTTCGACTGGATTTCCAGAGGTTGTGGTGCTTAGTAACTTAACTAATCGGCTTTCTTTCGATGACGCAAATCAATGGGTTAGTCTAATAGAGGCAAAAATAGGTAAACGTAACTATCATCAGGGCATGGAAAGTGTAATATCATCAGGCTATAGTGCTGAGAGTGTTGCAAAGTATTTACAGGATTTTTATGAAAAGAATAGCAAATAATTCAAATAGTTCAAAGCCGTTACGAAATACGGCTCGAAGGCAAGATGTTGACTTTTTTCGTGGGGTCGGCATAATATGCATGATATTAGGCCATATAATAGTTAATGATAATGTTTTTAACCACATTATTCACGCATTTCATATGCCGATGTTTTTCATAATATCTGGTATGTTTTGGAAACCTTGCGATAGCTGTATAGTTTATATTAAGAAGAAAGCAAAATCATTATTATTGCCATATCTCACTTTCGGATTAATTCATTATGTGGTATATTTTATCTACTATTATCATGATCCAGCTATGCCAAAGTTAACACCCCTAATTCGACTAATTGGGAACAATACAGAAGGACTTCCCATAGCGGGTGCTTTATGGTTTTTGACTGCACTTTTTTTCTGCGAAGTGCTATATACTTGTATTGAAAAAGCCAAGAGTCGTGTAGGTAGGGGTATAATTATAATTGTTCTTGCAGCCATTGGGGTGCTGATTCCGTATCTCTTTAATATTAGATTACCTATGGCGATAGATATTAGCTTCGTGTGCTTACCCTTATTTGCATTTGGTCATTTATATAAGTGCATGGACGAGTTCAATAAGTTCTGGAATCTGGGATTAACAATAGCCATTTGGGGGATCGGGATTATAATTTCTATAATGAATGGCACAGTTAATGTTAGAGCAAGCCATTATTCTATTGTACCTTTGTTTTACATTGCGGCTTTGTTCATCAGTATTGGTCAGTTAAAACTGTCTGCCACAGTTTGCGATATGGCATGGCCTAATATTATTCGTAGTATAATCAAAGAAATTTGCTTCGTTGGAAAAAATTCGATTGTGTATCTGATTTTTAATCAACTCGTTATTTTGGTATTTGCAAAAATATGTCAATTTCTGCCACTATCCAAGCCGGTCGTGATAGTATCTGTGTTTGTAATCACAATGATAGTTCTACATATATCCGTGCTAATTATAAACAAGAAACCATTTAATAAATTATTAGGAAAATAGAGGTTAGACATAGTGAGTTTATTCTGGCAATGTCGCAGAGGATCTAGAGATTATGAGCTTCTCCGTAACACCAAACTAAAATAGCTATTTTACCTGGCTTCTGGTGCTATGTGTTGTTACGATGATGCCTTGATACACCCAAGATAAACACACTGCATTTGGATGAGGGTAAAACTGAAATTAAGAAGGCGATAGAAAATGCATAGACTCACGCAATCCAATTCAACTTCTATCAGGCGTAGATAGTTCATCTCTAAGTGACTATAAAACTCAAGAAATGTGCCGAGTGGTATAAAGAATAATATGGAGGAGACACAAAATGAAAATAGCAGTAGCAGGAACCGGCTATGTCGGCTTATCACTTGCTGTATTACTTGCACAGCACAATACAGTTGTAGCAGTAGACATTATTCCGGAAAAGGTTGATCTTATCAACAACAAAAAATCTCCGATTCAGGACGATTACATAGAAAAATACCTTGCTGAAAAAGAGCTTGATTTGACAGCTACACTCGATGCTGAGGCGGCATACAAAGATGCAGACTTTGTTGTGATAGCAGCACCGACAAATTATGACAGCAAGAAGAACTTCTTTGATACAAGTGCAGTTGAAGCCGTGATTCACCTTGTGATGAAGTGTAATCCGAACGCTATCATGGTTATCAAATCCACTATTCCGGTAGGGTATACAAAGTCAATTAGAGCAAAGACCGGCAGCAGGAACATCATGTTCAGCCCGGAATTTCTCCGTGAAAGCAAGGCACTGTACGATAACCTATATCCGAGCCGCATCATTGTCGGAACAGATATGGAAGATGAACGACTGGTTCAGGCCGCCCACACCTTTGCTGAACTGTTGCAGCAGGGTGCAATAAAGGAGAACATTGACACTCTTTTCATGGGCTTCACCGAAGCGGAAGCGGTCAAGTTGTTCGCCAATACATACCTTGCCCTGCGTGTCAGCTATTTCAATGAGCTGGACACCTATGCAGAGCTGAAAGGGTTAGATACTGCTAAAATCATTGAGGGCGTTTGTCTGGATCCCCGCATTGGCAGCCATTACAACAATCCATCTTTCGGCTATGGAGGTTACTGTCTGCCGAAGGACACAAAACAGCTTCTCGCAAATTATGCTGACGTTCCGCAGGATATGATAACTGCTATCGTGCAGAGCAATCGCACAAGAAAAGATTTCATAGCAGATCGTGTGCTTGAAATGGCAGGGGCTTATCAAGGCTCAGATGCTTTTGACAGATCAAAAGAACGTGAGATAGTGATCGGCGTGTACCGCCTCACCATGAAATCTAATTCTGATAACTTCCGTCAATCGTCAATTCAAGGCGTTATGAAGCGTATTAAGGCAAAAGGCGCAACTGTCATCATCTATGAGCCGACTCTGAAGGACGGCGAGACATTCTTTGGAAGTCTGGTTGTGAATAATCTTGCAGAGTTTAAGAGACGTTCTGCTGCTATCATCGCTAACAGATATGACGCATCTCTGGACGATGTAGCTGACAAGGTCTACACAAGAGATATTTTCCGCAGAGATTAAGGGATGTCATCACAGGGGATGGAAATGGAAGTGAATATCATATTTTGAAACACAGATTACAAAAATTCAAATACCGCAAAGCAGCCTTAGCGATTGCTGATGCGTTTATTATTGCAGTTGCCGGCATTATCTCGAACTATGTCCTGCTTGCGCTGCATGACGGAATCAGTCACAAACAGTTATCTATCAGCATTGTATTATCCGTCATCACCTGCCTCGGCGGATTGCTGATCTGCGGTGCATATAATAAGCTCTGGCGGTATTTTAACTCGAAAGACTATCTGTCTTGTGTCAATGGAACACTGATCGGAATTACCGTTTCGTGTATTTTCACATACATATTAAAAGGAGCAGTACCGCTCCGGTACGTTTGCCTGCATACCACGCTGACAATCATTGCTTCGCATTCTTTATCTCACTGAGGAGCATTTTGCAAGCCTGTCCGCCGCCGATCATCATGGTGCGCTTATGTTTCGTCTCGTGTCGTCCTGCTTCTGTCAGATCAATGAATGTCCGCTTGAAGATGAAGCGAAACAGACAGATGCCAATCACCGTATATAGAGGACAAGTCTACAGCCGTGTTTGACCCGGTCTGCATCATTGACGATGACCGCAAAAAAATCGGCACGATGATCTATCAGACACAGATCGTTGGTACAACAGCGGAGATCGAGAAGTTTATCCGCGAATTTGAGATCGAACAGATCGTATTCTGCATTCCGTCCTGCCTGGAGGACGAGCGCAAACGGATTCTGGATATCTGCTCAAAAACAGGGCTTCCGATCAAGGTCATCCCGTTCCTCGGAAATCTTCTGTTTGATGATGCCCACACCACCCTGCTCGGTCAAGTGCGTGACATCAGAGTAGAGGATCTTTTAGGGCGTGACCCGATCAAATTTGACAACGCAGATATCAAAGAATTCATTTCAGGCAAGGTCTGCATGGTGACGGGCGGCGGCGGTTCGATCGGCTCGGAGCTGGTGCGCCAGATCGCAAAATACGCCCCGAAGCAGATCATCATCATTGACATTTACGAGAATAATGCCTATGATATCCAGCAGGAGCTGATCGAGGAATATGGCAAGGATCTGAATCTCATTGTCCGTATCGCCTCCGTGCGGGATTATTTCCGCATGAATCAGCTTTTCAACCAGTTTCATCCGCAAGTAGTGTTCCATGCAGCGGCACACAAGCATGTTCCACTCATGGAAGAAAGCCCGATGGAAGCGATCAAGAACAATGTTATCGGTACATTCAATGTGGCGACTCTGGCACAGTTCCATAATGTGCAGAAATTTGTGATGATCTCCACGGATAAGGCGGTCAATCCGACCAACTGCATGGGCGCATCGAAACGCTGCTGTGAGATGATTGTGCAGTACCTCTCCAAGCAGCCCGGCTGCAAAACGGAGTTTGTCACCACAAGATTCGGAAATGTTCTCGGCTCCAACGGCTCCGTTATCCCGAAATTCAAGCGTCAGATCGAGCATGGACAGCCTGTGACTGTCACGCATCCGGATATCATCCGTTATTTCATGACCATTCCGGAGGCGGTCAGCCTTGTGATGGAAGCCGCAGCGATCGCACATGGCGGGGAGATATTCGTACTTGATATGGGAAAGCCTGTCCGCATCGTCCAGCTTGCAGAAAACCTGATCCGGATGTACGGGAAAGTTCCATATAAGGATGTGAAGATCGAATTCACAGGACTTCGCCCCGGTGAGAAGATCAAGGAAGAACTGCTGATGAATGAAGAAGGCTTGCAGAAAACGAAAAACAAGCTGATCTTCATCGGCAGACAGATCGACATTGATGCTGATACATTTATCACACAGCTTCGCAGTCTGCGTGATGCGGCGCTCGAAAACAATGAGGCAACTGCGATTCGGGCACTCCACGAAATGGTGCCGACCTTTGTGACACCGGAGGAGTTTAACAAGAAGTTTATATCGACCACAGCCAAGGCAGGATCAGAGGAAAAGACAGACGAAAAAGTCCCGGTATCGGTGTAAGATCAATTTGTATTATTGATATACTATGAAAGGAATATAGAAGCATGAATCAAAGTTACTCCATAAAAGATATCATCAGGCTGCTCTTATCTCATATTTGGCTGATCATTGTTATTACAGTCTTTGGCGCCGGTGCAGCATTCGGTATTTCAAAATTCTTACTGCCTCTGCAATATTCATCACATATCACCATGTATGTGCAGAGCTATACCGGCATCACAGAGAATGCAAATAGTGTGAATAACATCAGCAATTCCAAGCAGCTTGTGAATACCTATATGGAAGTGCTGAAGGACGATGCTGTCATGAACGCTGTTGCAGAAAAGCTGTCAAAGCAGTTTGAGGAAAACGTGCTTTCAGAAAATTTCACCATCAATGACAGTGGGAAGATCACACCGGCTTCGATCCGTTCCTGCCTTGCGATCTCGTCTGTGACCGATACCTCTGCTGTCAAAGTGACTGCCACTGCAGAGAATGCTGAGGTCGCTGCTGCAATCTGCAACGACCTGACACAGGTCGCACCACAATATGTGGAGGAGGCAGTTGGTGTCGGCTCGATCAATACGATAGACACCGCAAAGGTCTACAACACCCCTGTTGCACCGAACACTATGAAAAACACAATGATCGGTGCAGTTGCCGGTTTTATGCTGATCGTACTTATCATATTCCTGATCGACTTCTTCGACAACACGATCAAGGATACGGATGCCCTTGGCAAGAAGTACAACAAGGCGATCATTGGAGATATTCAGGCTTTCGACGACAGTAAAAAGAAAAGGGATGCTGATGATGTGCATCTAAAGCTAACTGACAAGGATGCGCCCTTCCATATCATAGAAAGCTATAAATCTATCAGAACAAATCTGTCATTTGCACTGTCTACAGTTGAAAAAAAGACCTTTGCGGTATCCTCTGCGAATCCCGGCGAGGGAAAATCCACGACTTCTGCAAATATCGCCATTGCGATCGCACAGAGCGGCAGTCATGTTCTGCTGATTGATGCAGATATGCGGAAATCCGTACAGCACAAAATTTTTGAGCTGGTAAACAAGAAGGGACTTTCTACTGCGGTTTCAAAAATGCACACACCTGACGAGTGTATCCAGAAAAATGTTATGGAAAACCTTGATGTTATGACCGCAGGGCCGATCCCGCCGAATCCCTCTGAACTGCTTGCTTCCGATGCGATGGAGCAAATGCTGCATGATCTGCATGAGAAATATGATGTCATTCTGATCGACACGCCACCGATCAATGTTGTGACGGATGCGATGGAGCTTGCAAAAAATATTTCAGGCATCGTTCTTGTTGTGCGGTATGGCAGAACAACGGATGAGGACGTTGACAATGTATTCGATCGTGTGAAACTGGCAAATATGAATCTGCTCGGATTTATCCTGAACGGTGTGAAGTCGAAGCATGCAGGCTATTACTCGAAATATAGCAAAGGCAAATACTATTACAAGAAAGGCTATGGCTACGGATATTACGGTGCAAAGCCTGAACTGGATACAGAAGAAGCGAAGGCAGAAACGCAAGGTAAGGACTGACAGATATGGCTTTATTAACAGAGTATCACTGCCACATACTACCCGGAATCGATGACGGATCGGACAGCGCAGAGACCTCTCTGCAAATGGTGGAGATGATGAAAAACCAGGGCGTACAGCGTATCTGTGCTACACCGCATTTCTATGCACACAGGGAGAAGTCTGTAGCTGAGTATCTGAAAAAGCGGCAGGCGGCATTTGAGCAGATACAGGGACATACGGCTGTCACCGACATTCATCTTGGCGCAGAAGTCGCCATTGAACACGGCATTTCCGAATTACCGGACATTGAAAAATTGGCAATACAGGGGACAAGGATCATCCTGTTAGAACTTCCGTACCGTCCATACGAAAAATGGATGAGTGAGGAGATCTACAATATCGCAGCAGAATTCAAACTGAAAGTGATGCTGGCACACGTTCACCGCTACCTTCCGTATTACAGCAAGGAAGAGCTGGAAACGGTCCTGCACTGCAATGCGATCTATCAGATCAACAATGAAGCTTTTGCAAGCTGGAAGGAAAAGAGATTCGCCAAAAAGGTCATGGCAGAACATACACATTTTGCGTTTGGCTCTGATGCGCATAATACATCATCACGCAAGCCAAACTGGGATCTGCTGCAAAAGAAGGTAAAAGGACCCGACATTGCTGTCTCGGATTCCACGTTTGAAAAGTACAGCATATAACGGGTATGAAATACTGTCTCAAGCCAGAAAGGAGGTCGATCATCTTGGCCAAGAATGGTAACCAAACCAATCGCACTGCCAGTACTAAGAAAAAGAAGGTGAACAAGGATCTTGTCATCCGTGCAAGAGTGACCGCTGAGGAGCGGGAGCTTTTTGAGAAGAAAGCGGAAGAACGTGGCTTCAGTACAGTGAGTGAGATGATTCGTTCACTGATAGCGGACACAGATGATTCTGGTAACACAACGAAATAAAATGCCCATACAGGGGTTGCACCTACAAACGAAAGCCCCAGCAATTATTTGAAAGTGTCCAAAATCCGCCCATTTCCGTGACGAAACTAATCTGCACTTTTCACCGTATCTACGGCATTTTCTGCACTTTCAGCACTATCAAATAAAAGACGGTTGCACGATACAAATAAAAGCCTTGCAATCATTTGAAGGTGTGATAACTCCGGCAGCGTGGGCATCCGATAGCTAAACGGTCGCTTTCGCTCCATCCCATAACAAAAAGCAAGGTCAACTACCGAAAATGTCGCAATTCTGCGTGTTTTTCGGCGGTTGACCTTTCATTTTATTGTATTCAATAGGGAGTCTAAGCATCGATCTTGCCGTCTTCACAATCCTTAATCATACGATTCAGTTCTTCACGGTTGTACATCTTTCTGCCGCTTTTTCCGTGATCACCGTACACTCCGACAAACTCCATTTCCGGATCTGAGTTTATCAGTCTTTCGTAATACTCGCATTGGACTTCAAATGAGCCGTCCTGAGTATCACTTGCTGTGCTTACGCGGCAGTATGCACACGCTCGTATTTTCTTGTTTTCCATAAATACCTCCTATCTGACCACCGTCTTCTGCGGTCATCATATATTGGCATAAAACAGCATACATAGCAAGTCTTTTCAGCAATTATTTTAAGACCACAGGGGGGTATTTATTTCTTATGTAAACAGAGGGATGTTTCCCTCCGTTCAGAGTGATCACTCCTTGACAAAAGTACCCTTGTAGGTGTCGTTGCCAATCTTGATAGTTGCTGTTACAGTACTTTCGGTCTTGGGCGCATCAGCAACCTGCACAGGTACAGGAGCATTTCCCCAGCCGTTCAGCCCCTTGCCCTTGATAGTAGTCGGGAAATCCTTGTAGCAGATATCCAGATCGACATTGCTGTTGATACCTGCAACCTTGCCTTTTTCACTGTGCTGCCAGATGCCGTATGCACCGCTGTAATTGGTCTGATCGACCCAATGTGCCAACCAGATCGTGTACCAGGACTTGATATCATCGGCTGTATGCGTTGTGAGAGACGAAGCAGAGCCGTACAGACCGACAAAATAGCCTGCACCCTCAACCTTTTTGAGGAACGCACGCATGATCGCGGAGACCGATTCCTTGCCGAGGTCGAACTGCTTCTTTTCCTCAAGGTCGAAATAGACGGGCATCTCGAACTGCTTTCCTTTGATAACAGAAAGGAACACATCGGCTTCCAGTTCCGCTTCCTCCGGAGTCATGGCGTAGGAGTACCAGTATGCGCCGACCGGAACGCCAGCGGCCTTTGCGCCTGCGTAGTTCTGCTCAAACTTCTCATCCTTCTGCTTTTCCAGCTTGCCGTAGCCGGCTCTCAGGATGGCAAAGTCGATGCCGTCTGCTTTGACCTTACCCCAGTCGATATCGCCGTTGTGTACACTTACATCAATGCCCTTCATATCCTCACCCCCGAAATACTTGTAGAAATCATCGGTCACAGAGCTGTTGCCGTGGACTTCATCGCCGTACCACTTCTTGCCGGAACGGACATCAACATGTGTATACTGATATGCAGCTGTGATGTTTGCGATACCGCTGAAACCGATATCCTGCGCCTTGCAGCAGACAGTTTTAGAGGAAATTGGCTGTCCGTCCTGCCCGTAACAGCAGATATCTGCCGCATTGCCGAGTGTATGCTGTCCGGTACCGCTGCCCTTAACAGCCTTATCGTGCGCAGAACATCTGAAGCCGGAAGTCACAATGATCTTGGAGCAGTTCAGGGCGGTATAGAGCTGTTCGAGCTTTTTCACAAGCTCATCGCTGACCTCAAACTCATGCTCTTTCCCGCACTTGCAGCGGAACTCTTTTGCATTAAAATGCGGGGAAAGCTGTGTGGTATCCGAATACTCATATTTCTTGTTCATTTTCTTTTCCTTTCTGCGTAAAATCGCTGATTACGGCTTGACAAAAACGCTATACTAATGCTATAATGAGAAAAAACACGGAGGTGCATGAACAATGCCAAGAAAACCTGCAAACCCGAAAACCGATGCTGTAAAGAAAACGACACGTAAGAAGAAAGTTGAAGATGCAGTCGCTGAGGCTGCTGTTGCAGAAACTCCTGCTGTTGCTGATGCACCGGCTGCTGAGAAGCCTGTCAAAAAGAGAGGCAGAAAGCCTGCTGTAAAAAAGCCTGAGCCTGAAAAGCATGATATCGTAAAGGTTGCTACGCTTGCGCCCGGCGAACTGAAAGAGCTTATCAATGCTCCTGCACCTACAACACCGTTCCCGGCATCCGATGATCCGTCAAAGGATATCATTCAGACTACACGCAAGCCGAGAGCGAAAAAGGCGGACAAAAAGGCAGAGCCTGTTCTTTCCACACTTGTTCAGGTCGGAGATGCAGAGTACGATATCACGGATATCGCTGCAAAGGCATATAAGGCATACAAGTCCACGCATAAGCGGAAGGCTGTAACAGAATTCCGTGTTTATGTCAAGCCCGAAGAGGGAGTGGCATACTTCACTGTAAACGGTGAAGGTTCACCTGATTTCAAGATCAATCTTTAATACACCATCTCCTTTATAATGCAGTCGAGCGATCGGCTGCATTACTTTTTTCCGTCTTCAAGATCATCGATCATTTCCTGAATATCATCGTCAATGTGCTGCGCTCTCTTTTGAAGCACCTCGATAGCTTTCTTAATAGCAGGCGGATACGGGATTCCCATGAGACTGGTGTTTTCAATAATAGAAAGCAGTTCATTGACACAGAAGCCAATGCAGGTCGCATCCCGGATATATGTGGTGCCGATCATAATGTCCATGCGGACAGCCACAACCACCATGAGCAGAATGCAAAACTTCTTTGCAAGACCGACCCAGCCCGCCTTTGAACTCAGCCTGCCGGTCTTGCTGTGCTTGCTTCTGCCCATAGATGCGGTGATCAGTCCGGTTGTGAAGTCGATCGCCATGAAAATGAGAAGTGTTGCCAATGCTGAATCCCACCCTCCGAGCAGTGCCGCAAAAAAGCCGCCGATCACCCCGGCGGCAGTACAGATATTTTCTTTCATTCAATCATCCTTTCAAATTGTCACATCTACAACCTTCACAGCGCGGATCATCGGACTGGTATTGTCGGTGATCGCTTTCCATGCAAGGTAATACTCTCCCGAAGGAATGTTACTGCACTCATGCAGTACATTGACATAGTTGCCCACAGTGCCGAGCCAGCCGAACGGAACAGAAAGAGCACTGTGATTCCGGATAGCCTCATAGATATACCTTGCAGTTTCTGCCGAAGAAAGACCGGCGTTATTTTTCGGAACAAGCCACATCTCACCGATATCCGTAGCACCCGACTTATAGCTCAGCATGATCTTGTTAGAAGAGCTGATGTGAACAGGCTCCACACACATCGTGTAAATGGTCTGCCCCCAGTTGAAGTCCGGCTGATTGTAGTAGATCGCATAGCCGTTCTCTTCGCAGCAGAAATGCTGATAGGATTCTGTGAAGCCTGCAAGGGAGCGATAGCCGTCGTTATAGAAGGTGTAGACCTTTTCGCCGTAATCATGGAGCGCGTCAATGGAAGCCCTGAACAGCGTGACATCCGGCTTTGTCTGCGGGATCTGTAGCACCTTCGGTACGAGTGAGTTCAGCTTTTCAGATTCCGAAGCCTGTACGCCCATTGCCACAAGATTTCGGGCTAAAGAATCCCTCTGCTCATCGAGAGCAGTCAGATAGTTTCCGATACTCATTCGCTCACCTCCACAATATCAGCCAGTGCGGTCTCAACGCCTGAGAGGGCTTCCTCAACAGCAGAAAGCCTTGAGAGAATATCCGAAATACTCGTCCTGCACCCCTGCATATCATAGAGGATCTCAGTTTTGAAACGCTCGAATACACCCTCATTGACACCCACACGCTCAGTCAGATTCATGGCAGTAGTGTATGCCTCGTTCCAGCGTGTGACATGGGATTCCGTGATGCCGTTGAGCGTCGTAAGGTTGTGATGCCAGTGCGCCTGTCCGACAACAGTACTGATGGATGCGATATCGTCAAGCATTTCCTGCGTGATACCGTCCAGTACTGCCTTATTGGTATGCGAGTGCGCCTGCGCAGATACCTCGCTCAGTCCGGTTGACAGTCCGTGCAGAGCGCTTGCGGTTGAAGCCTGAAAAGCAGCCTGATCACGCATATACTGTTCTGTGATGGTATCCAGTACATCCTTGTTGTTATGTGTATGCGCAGCTGTGCTAATAGGAAGCAGAGCCTCGCGGATATCATGAATATCATAATTCGTGGCATCTTCAAACTGCTGTAAGCCCTGCAGGTCAGCAAGGAGTGCCGCTGTCAGAGCGTTCAGTACATCAAGATTCGCATGGCTGTGCGTACTCGGTCTGAGGTTTTCCACGGCTTCGTTCAATGTCTGAATCTCGTACTGCGTCCTGTCCTCAAACTGCTGTAAACCGGAAAGGTCAGAGAACAATTCCGGTGTGATGCTGTCGAGCGTTACCTTGTTATCGTGGCTGTGTGCCTCTTCTGCAATGGGTGCGATCTCACGCTCGATGATCGTTGTGACTTCAGAGGTTTTCGGATACTCCGACATATCCGGTGTAATACCGTCTTTGCCTTTCAGACTTTCCAACCATTCCTCCTCCGTGCCGACATAGCCGTGCTCCACAGCGATCTCATAGGCACTTTTGCCGTCCAGTCCATGCTCTGCATCCTCGATACGCTTCAGGAGCTGCGTATACAGATCAGGTGTTGGCGGGATGGGCGGATCATCACCCTCAAAGCCGGATTCACGGATATTCAGCGTAACCGGAACAGTTGTTGCTCTCACGGTCGTATCCGATTCCGTATCATAGCCGAATACTGCCATTTTCACCGCACCCGCGTGAAGCTCCGCCGGCAGATACAAAGCCGTTCCCTCTGTGCCGAGTACAACGGAATACACCTCATCGCACTGCGAGAACTGAACGACCTTGTGAAAACGCTTCCAGTCTCCGTCAAATGTGAATTTGAACTGCACATACTGGATCTGGTGGTCTGCGAGGATTTCTCGCTCCACAATTTCAATGCTCTGGTTCTTTACAAGAAATTTCCACATTATTCTTCACCAACTTTCCACTCATGATTCTCTGCATCCCATTCCATAAATCCGTCAAGGCACTGGATTCGAGTCAAGCCGGAACGTGTGGATTCCATACCGCCCTTGCCGTCCCAGTTGTTCTGCTTTGTGATTGCTGCCCAATCCGCAAGACTGCCTTCGTAAGTGATCGTTTCAAGTGCGCCGCAGTAATTGAAGCAGTGTTCACCGATTGTTGTGACCGTGTGCGCCATTGTAAAGCTCGTGAGAGCTGTGCAGTTAACGAACATAAAGCCGCCGATCACGGAGCCTTCATATCGGACTGATGTCAGCCGCGTACAACCACGGCAAGCATACTTTCCAACCGTCGCTACATTATGAGGAACTGTGAGAGAAGTAAGAGCAGCACCCCAGAAAGCACCACCGCCGATTGTTGTAACGGCATCGGGAATTGTAATGCTGTTCAGCTTTCCGGCGGCACTCGGATATTCATCCGCAGGCATAAATGCACCGCTGCCGATCGAGGTGAGTGATGTCGGGAGAGATACAGATTCCAGATTCAGACAGCGTTCAAAGGCATCCTCACCAACGGTTGTAATGCCTTCGGAAACAACAACTGATTTCACTGCATCGTTCCTGTAGAACGGTGAGCGATTCGATTCAATGTCGTAGTCATACATTGCGCCCGTACCCTTCACAAGCACCTTTCCGCCGGAATAGAGCGCATTGTACGCATTTTCACCGCACTGCCCGGCAGCAACAATATCTCCGATATCTTCGACTTCCGCTTCAAGTTCATCCACCTTATTGGTCAGCTCGGCAATGGTCTCGTTGTTTTCCTGCACCTCTGCGATAAGCTGTGCCATCTGCGCCATAAGGTCAGTGACCTTGCATTTGCCGAGGATACACTTGCAGTAACCGCAGACATTGCTGTCCTCGCGATAATCAAACCAATCGTTTTCTGTAATACGAGAAGCTCCCGGATTCATGCGTACAGCATACATCAGTAGACGAACATGCTCTTCATCCTGTGGGATAGTCGGAAGCTGTGGGTTCTCAGCCGGAGTGCCGGGGAAAAGTCTCAGCGAAACACTACGGACGGATTCTGTGGTATCAAGATAGATTGCAATACCGACATATCTCGGCAAGGACTCGTCCTGATACGACGTGAGATCGATCACATACCGTGAATCGTTGATAAAATAGTGTCCGTTGATCCACGCTTTACCGGTTCCGAGAACCACACCGAGACCGCTGTTTGCCGCTGTTAGCTTGAAGTTCTGACCGTAGGTATCAAGGATACCGTTGCAGATGATACTGGACAGATATGCTGTGAAGTCCTCCGCCGTATAGGTGCGGTCAAGACCTTTTGAATTGAAAAATCCGCTTGAAAAAGCCATAATGTCATTCCTTTCTGAATGTCGGTGTCAGGCTTCTGCCGTTCCGGTCAAACGCTTCTATCATGCCGATAAGCTGCACTTTCGGCTGAATCATTCCGAAACGCTTATGCTCGACAGTCACATAGTCACCGACGAAATAGTCACGGTTGTAGACATACTGCGTGCTATCCGCTGCGATCTCCGATTCCGATGCGGTTTTCGGATCGACCAGCTTTTCCGAGCCTCTTGTCTTCAGCAACGCTATATACTGCTCCTCCGGAATCGGCACAGTCTCGCCCTCGACCTGTTCCTCCTCTGAGATATCCTTCGCATCCACATATAGTTCGTAGCGTTCGAGATAGGTCGGCTCATTATCCACACAATATGTGGTATGTTTTCGCTCCGAACCCTCGCCGTGACCGTAGATGTAGGCGAAGTTGCGAGTAACAGCAGAATCTGAAGCATATGAGAATGACAACAGATTGCTGTAGGCATCGGAGAATATAATGTGCGGATTCTCTTCCTGCAATAGACTGCGGTCTGTGCCTTCTGCGAGATCAAGCACCATTTTGTAGGTTTCGCCAACATCCTTCACAAGCCGGATATTTGCAGTACCGCCGATTTTCTCACAGATGGTGTATACCCATTCCATGAGATTTTCATAGGATACCTGCAGCGTTGCGGTTTGTTCCCAGCAAGCCCCCGATACTGAGCCAAGTGATAAGCCGGGAATGCGACGGTTATCATTGAGGAGCGTATTCTGCCTGACAATATCATGCACAATTTCGCTGTATGCCTTCTGCGCCGTGACATTATATGTCGGGTGAATGATGCGGCGCTCCAGCAGGCACATGAGGAAACGCCCCCTCACCGTGAGGTAGTCGCCGTTTTCGGCATCAGTGTCTATCTGCACCGACTCAATAATGCCGAAATGCTGACTGTCGTCATCCCTGCCGACAATTCGCCCTGTCTGAAAAATCGAAAGATTCTCGGGATTGGCGGCGATATACACCTCAAAGCTGCCGCACTGATAATATTCAATATCCCACAGAAGGGAGGAAAAGCTGTCGCACACTGCTTCGAGGGTGATAATCAGGCTGTCCTCCACAGCATCCATTCTGTAAACTTCAATCTGCATATATCACACCCCCAGATAAGCGTTTGTGTGTACGATGGTCACTCTCAGATTTTGCAGTCCGGTACCGCGCAGATAAAACCGGTTCCTGCCTTCACGCAGCGTCAGCCAGGTTGAGCCGGACACTAGCCGATTGATGATATTGGTTTTCACACCGCCTCGGTCGAGCGTGACCGTCTTATGACCTGTCTTTGTGGTGACAGTAATGATATCGCCTGCGAGAATATCGCCCGTGATCTGCAAATATTCGTCCGTATCGGCGTTGTAGAGCGTGGGAGAACGGACATCGGCGAGGGCTTCGATCTGCAAGGTAAACCCGATCTCGTCACCGTCATTTATGATTTCCATGATATTTTGCGTATTGAATTTGCCCAGTACAAAGGGCTCCGGATTGCTTTCAGTCGGGAACGGAAATGTGAATGCGCCGGTGATCTGGCTGTAATATGCCATGACGGATTCCGTGGAGTACCAGTAGATATCCGGACACAGAATAGAAATCTGACCAGTGACAAGCTGCTCGAAGTTAGCCACTTCACAGGTCTCCACATAGCCCTCAGTGAAAACGTCTATACCTGCGGTTTTGTAGTAGACCTTGATGTAGCGGGAGGGCTTTACCACCTTGTAAAGCTGATGACGGCGATTTTCTACGCCAACACCTCGCATCTCAAAGGAAATGACTACATTCCGCTTCTCTATGAAGGCGTTGTTGAGGTAACTGCCGTCCATGCCTGCGTAGGAGGAGGTGCTGATCGTTCCGGGCGGAGGCGACAAGCCCTCGACCTTTGCTGTCATATACTGGTTGGCGGTCGTGGTCATGTCAACACGATCACCATTGGCATTTTCAAGGATAAGTTTGAAAAACATGGTTGCACCCCCTTTACTTATTCGGACCGGATATGCTATAATAGAAAAAATGAGAGGAGGCTCTCTGCGCTAAATCGTAGTTTATCAAGCTATCTGCTAAAGAAAGGAGGAGGCAGTGACTATGATTGAGATTTCCTATCTACAGATGTTTATTTTTATAACTCTCATTTGGATACTTGTGCGATTCATAATTGCGATCAGATTCAAGAAGTTTTCGGTAAAACGCGAACTACAGATGCTTCTTGTCTATATATGCCTTGTAGTTATTGCAAGATTTGTATACTTTCCGTTACATTTTATTAATGGAAAAATAGGTACACTAACAATTGGATTTTCAAAGACACCGTTTAACATGATAAGCTTAATCCCGTTCTATTTTCTCTTTGACAGATATGATGGATGGCTTATCAATATTTTCGGGAACATAGCAATGTTTATACCTGTAGGAATAGTGTGGCCTATCTGTTTTCGCAAGCTTGATAATATCAAAAAAACTGTATTCGCAGGGATTTGTTTTATTATCTTTATTGAGTTGTCCCAATTGCTATGTCCCACAAGGCATACAGATATTGATGACATAATATTAAATACGAGCGGTGTTATGATTGGGGCGTGTGTCATATTTGCTATACGAAAAGCTGCAAATACTGATATATCGCGGCAATAGGGCAAGCATAAAGCCCACCCCATTACACATTCAGCGCGTTCCGCGTCTGACGATAAATCTCCAGCCGTGACAGCGATTTCGGACTATTATTGGTCTGATTCACTGTACGGCTGTTGTCGTTATTGTAGTTGTTTACAACTGTCGTACCGCCTGTGCCTGCCATTGCGCCGGTCACACCGGACATATCCACATTGAAATCGGAGTTCATAGCAATGGTCATAGCATCTGCAACACCGGAGATCGCTTTCTCGACATATTTCTTGCTCTTGTTGATACCCTGTGCAAGTCCCTTCATGAAGTCCGGCATCCAGCTTTCAAATTCCGTCAGAGGTCCCTTGTCCGGGACGGAGAAATGCAGATAATCACTGATTGCTCGCGCTACATCCGCAACTGTATTGATGAGATTGCCGAGCATATAGTTCAGACCGTTGATAAGGTTCTGCATGAGGTCTCGTCCCCACGACCACGAGCTGTTGACTTTGTCCATGACAGCATCATAGACAGCCCTCATTGCATTTGTGACCGCATCACGAACGCCGCCGAGCCTATCGCCGATGCCGTTTTTGATGTTGTCCCAGATCGACAGCACAGCGTCCTTGACCTGATTCATCGGGTTCCGGACAATATCCGGCATGGCATTCCAGATCGTCTGCACCACGGATTTAATACCGTTTAGGGCTGTATTCACTACATCTTTCACAGCATTCCAAGTTGTCGAGATCACGTTTTTGATGTCAAGCTGTCCGGTATTGATGAGCGTTTTCATCGCTGTCCAGACCGCAGTCACGATCTTTTTGATACCGTTCAATGCGGCCTCAATAACAGATGCAGCAGCTTTCCATGTTGTGGTGATGACCTTTTTGATGCTGTCGAGCGCATTTTCAACCACGGATACAATGGCCTTCCAGCCGCCTGTGATGCCGTTTTTGATCTGTGACATGGTTGCATCAATTGCTGTATTTGCATTTGCCCAGACGTTTTTACAGTATCAAAGACCTGTTCCATGAAGCCCTGCACCGCTGTGACAACATTGGACAGAGCATTTCTGATAACAGTGCTGATCGTTTCTGCAAGATTGCCTGCAAAGCCGTTGACAGCATCGCCGACAACACCTGCGTTCTGGTTGATACCGTCCGCAAGTCCCTGCATGAAGTCAGGCATCCAGCTCTCAAAATCTGCGAGAGGTCCCTCATCTGGTACAGAGAAGTGCAGGAAGGACTTGATCTTATTCGCTACGCCCTTGACCGCATCGGAAACCTTATTGATACAGCTCTTGATGCCATTCACAATTCCGTTGATGATATCCGCGCCCCACTGAAATGCCTGTGAACCGAGGTTTTTGATAAAATTCACCGCAGCGTTGAAGCCGTTGACAATCGTATCCTTGATGGCTGTGATCTTTTCTGTGACCGCCGATTTTACACTGTTCCAGATATTGGAGACAGTGTTTTTTATTGCGTTCATGACCGTGCTGACTGTATTTTTGATGCCGTTCCAGATATTTGTAACTGTATTGCGGATAGTGCTGAGAACTGATGAAATAAAACTGGATATAGCGTTCCACACCGCAGATACGACCGCATGGATCGCATTCAGCGTGTTGGTGATGTGATTTTTGATGCTTTCCCATATAGATGAGATCACAGACCAGATCGCATTGAGAATACCGGAAATAATACCGCTGATAGCATTCCATACGGTTGAGATCACATTGGAAATGGTATCCATTACCGTGCTGACAGTGGTAGAGATTGCGTTCCATACTGTTTCAATCACAGTTTTGATCGCCTCAAGCACGATCGTTACAACAGCCTTGATGTTCTCCCGC
>Ga0208198_1001298_pt1 | contig 22481 bp, 23 predicted proteins | sample AD_JPNTR2_MetaG_FD_184446 | JGI IMG/M metagenome (GOLD analysis project Ga0208198, IMG submission 184446) | Active sludge microbial communities of municipal wastewater-treating anaerobic digesters from Japan - AD_JPNTR2_MetaG (SPAdes) (version 2) | ecosystem: Engineered > Bioreactor > Anaerobic...
ATGATATTGGACTTTTTATGATAAGTCAATAGGAGTTATCCACAGGGACATTTTAGGACTATTTTATGACTATTTTAAACCTACTTTATGCCATAGCGGTCAAAAATCCTTTGGGTTTCCTCCTGTCTTATTTTATCTAATTCTTTTGCTTGTTCTTCCCAATTAAGTTTTTTAAAGCGAGGGGATTGCTCTAATTTTTTGGCTCTAATGTTAAATCTGTCCTGCACCTCTTGAAGGGATTTATTAAAAACCTCCTCTCCTCTTTTTTCTTTTAGTTGTTCCCATTTCTTGCCCGTGCCTCGAAAACTATAATTAGTATAACTGAAACCTAATCCTTCTGATAACAATACCAATAACAAACTATCATTTCCTCTTTTTAATTCCTGTATAATTGTTTGAGCGGTTATTGGAGTTGTTAATCCAATAGTGGTATTAACAACATTTGGTTTTTCTCCTTGAAAGTTTTGTCCCGCCCAAATATCTCTCAACATTCCAACATTTGGAGCAAGCTTTCCTTCCAAAAATCCTTCAACAACATCTAATGCTGTTTGCTGTCCAAAATTATCACCAGTCATTTTAGTCCATTTCCCGGTAGTAGAACTCTTGGTCCAAAATCCAAATTCACCATCGTGAATAGTTGGAACTATTCTCATTCCCAATGTCACAAGTCCTTTCATTCCGCCAGTAATATCAGCGCACTGACTACCTTTGCAAATCTGACCAAACTTGCTACTTCGTGGGTCAAAATCTACACTATCATCATCTAATGCCTTAGAAATAGTAAGAAGAGCTGTCACGCCGCCCGCTATTTTCAAAATATTAGTTGCCGCTAACTTTCTGGCTTCTGGGGTCATTGTCCTGTCAAACAAATGAGCGGTTAATGTATCAAAATTAGATTTCAAAAACTTAATAGAAAACATTAAAACATTTATTTCTTTTCCAATTACTTCCAGTTTTCCTATATCGCCCCTGCCAGTCATAGAACTTACTATTTTTCCGTGTGCGGTTGCCTGTTTTGGATCAAGCATATCAACTCCCATTTTTTCTGCGTGTTCTATTACGGCGTTAGCCAATTTTTGACGCATATATAAAGCTGCACCATTAAAAGCGGTTTCTGATGCCTTAAATACTCTCCCTAAAACTGGTATTCTTTCAGAAAGAGAACTTGGAAAAAATTCCTCGCCTACCACTCCCAATCCATATCCATTTTTAGCCGCCTTATATTTCCCATTAAGCATATTTGGGTCTGATAAAATACTCGCTCTTATTCCTCTCGTTACAGCATCATTTCTATCTTTAAAAAATCCTTCGGGTGATTTAGCCACCAATTCTTTCCCAAATAATTCAAAGGTTTTAACAAGTGTTTCTCCCCAAATTTTAGGATTAGTAAATAAAACTTTAATTCCCTGCCTTCCAATAAAACTAACATCACAAGACGAAAGTAATGATTTTGAAATACCCCCAATAGTCATTATATCGCGCCACCAATTTTTAGGTAAAATTGCTTCTTTTAATTTCAATGTTTCTGCTCCATATTTCATTTTGGAAGCAAGTTGATTAAATTCATCTAACGCATAACCATAAGCCAATCTTTCAGCGCTATTTCTTGGCATATCGGGCGTTATTTTTGCTTTCAATTCCTCTGCCCTTTCTGCTAAATCCATTATGGTTTTGGCTTCTGTTTCAGAAAGACGAAAACCCATTTTTTGTTCTACTAAATCGTCCATAAATTTATTGGCTTCATCTGGTTTTAGATATTTTTTATTTCTTTCCACTCTTTTAAGCATATCCCTGCGAATTGGGTCATTGTAAGTAGTTGTCTTTTTAATCCAGTTAGCAAAAGCTGTTTTTTGTTTTGATAACATTGCCTGCTCAAATTTGGCATTAACAAAAGAAGCATAATCTTCTCCCACATATTTTGAGAAAAGATTATGTCTTTCTTTATCGGATAAATTATAAAGTTTTTCTATTGTCAATTCGCCGCTCTTAAAAGCGCTCAATAATTTATCCCTATAAACTTTTGGTAAACAAACTGCCATAGTTTAGCAAACTATTTGATTTAATATTTTTTCAAATTCCGACACTTTTAATTGTAATTTTGATTGTTCTGCTTTTATTTCTGATTTCATTTTTACTTTTTTTTGCTCTATTGTTTCTCCTTCTTTTAAACTTCTTTGAGCAGTTGCCTTTCTTGCTCTTATAATTTCACTCATTTTGGCAATGTCTGGTCTAATATCAGAAACCTCTGTAAGAATACTCAATTCTTGTCCCATTCTGGTTGAACGCAAGGAAGCAAGTTTAATCGCTAAATTAACATTCTTGTCTAATTTTGCTTTTTCTTCCAACGCCAACATTAAAGAATTATGAAGTAATCCTTTCGGCGTTGGTTCTTTTCCCTCTAAAATGTCTAATACTTTCTTTTGGGGGTTTTTATTTACAAATTCAGCCGCCATTCGTAATTGTTCTGGTTTGCTCATTTTATCATAAATAGAAATATCTAACCCTCTTTCTTCTGCTTCTGCTTTTGCTTTTTCAACATTTTTAGTTTCAAAAAGTCCCTTCATTCTTGCCTCCAATTTACTAACTCCTTTTTCTGCTCCCGGTGTTTTAATTGGCAACTGCTCTCTTGGCACTTCTATGTATTTTTTGGTTGGTTTAATCTCTGGTTTTGCCTCAGGTATAATTGCCTTATTCGGCTCTAAACCCTTCTCTACGGGCAAAATTTCGCCTCTGGTGGGGGTTTCTGAAGGAAGTATGGATTTTAATTCTGCTTTTGGTTTTGCTAATTCTGTTGGTATTGGTTCTTTCGCTTGTTCCGCCCACTCTTGGGCTTTATCAATAATTATATTAGCTTCTTTCTCCCCATATTTTTTAGCCAATTCATTATATTTCTCTCCGCCCACTTTTAATGTTTTCGCTCCTGCCATTCCGCCAATAATTTGAGTAGCCAAAGCAAAAATTTCTCCCATTCCTTCTTGAATATCTGATTTGGCTTGCTCGGGAATAGGTAATTGTTTAATAATTTCATCAGACACGCCCTTTCCAGTTTCTCCAAGTAAAATAAAAGGAAGAGACATCAATTTAGAGACAGAACCCAAAATGGGAATTTTTGATGCTCCTTCAAATAAAGCCGATATTGGACTGAAGAAAATCCCTCCAATTCCAGCAGCAACTTCTAATTCTTTGCCTAATTTTTCAGTAGTGCGTTTTGTTTTTAATCCAGTAAATAAATCTTTAATATCTTTTCCTACCTCTGATACGGGTGCCTTTAATGCTTCCCAAGCGGCTTTAATCGTCTCTTTTGGTTTTTCCTTTAATGAAAGAGGGTCAATCTGTAATTCCGCAAGGGTTTCTATCGTAGAAGGAAATCTTTGGACTAACTTTGGCGGTTCGGGAAGTGGTTTAATTTGTGGAGTTTCTTGTGAAATAATCAAATTCAACCTACTTTTAGATTGACTGACTGGTTGAGTTGTAGGTTGAATTGTTGGTTCAGGTTGATTTCCTAATAGTTGTTGTAATCTACTTGCCATAATTTTTTATTTCCAAAACTGCCACCATTTCTTTCCTGATGTTGATATTGGCTGATAATACTGGTTATAATAAGATTCAAGAGTATCGGAAGAAACTTCTGGGAATAACATTATTAAATCATCAATAGTTAAATCCCTTCCTAATTGTTGTAATCCCGCCGTATCAGTTAGCGTGTCAATTATGCTTTGCCTTAATTGGGGAGGAATGTTTTTTCCTGTATAGATAGCGCCACCTGTTTTTTCCCAATTATCTGGCACTCTATTATAAATATCTTTCGCCACATCTATGGTTGGAAATTCAGATTGTAAAATCTTGATTGCTTTTTCTCTTGCTCCTTCTGTGCCATACTTTCCGCTATAAATGTTTTTTACTTCTTCTGATAATCGGCTTTCATAAGTAGCGCCGGTAGTTCCCTTTATCGCACTTGTCCCAGTGCTGATTGCTTTCTTTGATACTGATTGTGCCATTGCTTTAAGCGAATCATAAGTATAGCCAGCGCTTTCTGCCAAGGACTTTAATTGTTCGTCAGATAAGTTTCCCAAAGCACCAGTAGAAATTAATTGTTGAATTTGAGTGCGAGCGGCAGATGTTGCTTCTGTTTTTGCTTTTTCTTGCGATGATAGGGCGGCTTGATAAATGCCTTGCTGTTGCTGAATTTCATCCTTTACCAAATTAAGTGTTTGGTTATATCTTTGAACCATAAAGTTATATTTCAACTCTAACGCCTTTAAATTGATATCTCTTGCGTTCTCAATGGTTTGTATCCTTCTTTGGGCTAATTGCTTGGGGAAGTCAGGATCGTCTCGAATGTCTTTCACTAAAGAATCATAAGCGGCAGATTCAGCCATAATTTGGTTTTCCAAATCGGTCATTTCTTTGATGATATTAGAAACGCCATATTTTTGATAGATAGCGTCTAAATCTGGCTTTTCAATATTATCCAATAGTTTTTTCAGCGTGTCTTGCTGGTCAGGGGGGGTAGTTTCAAGTAGGTTTTCTTCTGTTGGGACTGGATTTTCTGGTAGTGTTCTTAATTGATCGTAGTATGTTTTTAATTTATTGGCGATATCAGTAAGATAATTCTGGGTTTCCTCCACAGAGGTTACCTTCCCGCTTTTAATTAAATCGCTCACTTTTGAAATCTCGTCTGAAGCGTTAGTAATTTCTGTTTGAATACCAGAAATATCAAGTACTCCGCCAGTAAGAGGTAATTTGTAAGTTTCTGTCAGGGGTTGAACTTTTTGGGTTGTTGGTTGAATTGGTTGAATTATCGGTTGAACTGGGGCTTGAGCTGCTGGCTGGGCTGTCGGGGTCTGAATTTGTTGCCACTTGCCATTTTTATAAAGCCAATTCCCATATTGTCCTTCCTTTATTGGAGTAAATTGCGGTTCCTTTTCTTCCTCTTTTTTTGTTTGAGGCAAAACTAATAGCCCCTGATTGGCAATAGAAAGGGGAGTAATTGCTTGTGTTAGTCCCAATCCAGTAGTTGGTCCATATCCAACGCTTCCACCTGTATAAGTAGGAGTAGGAGATACTCCCACTGAAGGAACTTGACTTTCAGCAAGTTTAAAGATAGTTGAAGGAGTAGGGGTTGGAGTTGCGCCAGTTGGTTGGATTGGTTGGGCTGTCGGAGTTTTTTGAATTAGTTGCCACCTTCCGTTCTGATAAATCCAATCACCCTTGATTGTTCCCTCGCTAGTAACAGGAGTATATTGTGGCTCTTGCGTGGCGGCTTGCACTGCCTCACGATAAAGGTCAGTGATTGGAGTTTCAACATTAACTCTGTATGCTGGTAATTCAGGAACAGTAAGAGGTTGCCACTTGCCATTTTTATAAATCCAATCACCCTTAATTGTTCCTTCGCCTGTAATGGGAGTATATTGTGGCTCCTCTTTAAGGTTATAAACCGTTCCTGCTTGCGTCCATTGGTAAGTTCCACCGCCGGGTAATGGCTGGGGAGCGCCAATAGGAGTAGGTTGAGGAGTGGGAGTAATTGTAGGAGTAGGGGTTGGAGTTGAACCCGATGAAGGAGTTACCTGCACAGGCGGGTGTTCTCCACCGCCGCCACCGCCCGAAGTCAAACTCGCCCAACTTTGGGAAATAAGACCTTGCAATGAGGTTAAAGCCGACTTTAATGATGAAAGAATGCTTGAAATAGACATATTATTATAATTTTATTGTAAATTGATAACTAAAATGCTTTTGCTGGCTGAATATCCGACTTGTTTTGATATATAGCCAGCAGTGGTAGAGATTTTTCCCACATCGTCCGTTAGATAATACTTTGAACCAGTAGTTAATCCAGTAAAATTATCTTTTACTCCAACCACAATTACTTCGGGAGTTTCTCCCTTTTTATTAGAGCGATTGGCTATCCCAACAAAGTTAGCAGTATAAGATGTATCAAGAGATGCCGCTTTATAAAGTTTGTCTTCTCCTGTAAAATAAATTCCGAAAAAGCAATCGTAATTTTGGTCTGTCCAAGAGATTTGTCCATTATCATTATAGTAAAGTGTTGCTTTCCCGTTAGCATATTTTTTAAGAGTGTCTATTTTGGAACAGGAGTTATCTAAAACTTCTCCGTGAACAATATCAATCCAATAAGTAGTATTTGCTTGAAGGTTGTATTTGCACGGACACCAAACAACTTCCCAAGTGTTTGGCGTATAACTGGCTGAACCGCTGGCCAATAAAGTTCCGGGTTTTCCATTATTATCAGAATATAACTTTGGATAAACTCTTCCTGCTTTGGCGTTAATATAAATTACATAACCCTTCATTGATATGGCTTCTGAAACTTGAAAACTTTGATAAAGAATTTTATGTCGAAGAGAACCACTCGTCCCAAATTCAACATAGGCATTATAATAAGTGTCTCTCGCGTTCTGATGAGTTACATTCAATCCACTTCCTATCATTACAGCATCGCCATTATCAATGTCCTCTCCGCAAACCATATCGGTTGGTAGAATAATCTTTTGGGAATTGATAGAGTTCTTTACTTTTGTGCTTGCCACTTGCACGCTATTTCTGCCATCGTGATTATGGATTGGATACGATTGAAGCAAAGCACGCACGGCTGTAACTTCATTTTCCGTTAAGTAAGTCCCTTCCTCGTTTTTGTCAATTTTTATTTCTTCCATAATTAATCTCTAATTAATCTCTAATTAATCTCATTTTAATCTCGTTCTTTGATATTAACCCTTAACCCGATGGTTTGCAATTTAGGAGAGTTTGTTGTTGATGAAATAAATTCCACTTTAACCTTGAACGCCCTTTTGTTGGCAAAAGCCGATGGTTTGAATAGTCCGAAAATTCCGTTAGCGTCATTAAAAATACTATCATTTGGTCTTTTGATTTCTGTGTAAGTCGCAGTATAATCAGTAGCCACATACAATTTCAAACTTGTATTAGCAGGTAAAGGATAAGAAGTAAGATAAGCCCTTGTTAGGTCTTTGGCAATCAATGGATCGCCTGCGTCATACCACATTGTTTCTATCACAGCATTACTGCTTCTGCTTGGAGAGTTTGCCCCCTCGCAACGCATATAAGTTTGGGTAGTATTATCAATGTAGGAAGCATAAAAGTTCTGTCCTTGAATGAATAAAGCGGTCGGATAATGCTTGGAGTAATCTGTTGTATTAAAACGCTTGGATAAAACTAACGCATAAGGAGTTGATTCAGCCACTTGCCCTAACGCATAAATCCCTGATTTGTCTGTTTTCCAAAGTCCAAAGTATAAAACTCCATTCTTTTGAGCCGTGCATTTCACCGGCGAAATAGGTTGTGAGGTTGTTTCTGTCGCCACATTCTCAATAATGTGGGTCAAAACAGGATAAGACGCTGATAATTGAAAAAGATACGCCTTTCCATTGATGGCACACAAAACTCGTATGGCTTCCTTATGGTTAATAATCCATTGTGGTCCGCCCATCGGAATAAGAATGCTATCATCAAACTGACTGCTTGCCACCAAGTCCCACTTATAAATCATTGAAAAATTATTGTAATAATTGACATTTTGACAAAGGATAAGCATAGAGTCAGACAATCCAACCCCAGACACTCCCTTCCAGCCATTTGGCAAAGTAAATTTCTTTTCTGTGAAAGTGCCGTCATCATCAACAAAAGCAATATATTGTCCGTGTCCAATATACAATTCCCCATACAATCTTAACATCCAAGGTCTGTTCCAACCGCTTGCTTCCAATCCACTTAATGTTCCCACATCGCTTTCGGAAGGAGAACTCTCTAATGGTCCATACTTTTTTAATTTGTTTGTTCCAGCGATATAATAAAGATATGTTTTTTGAGCGGCACTTTCAGTAATTTCGTGGACAACAATAGGAGAAAGTGCATTAGCAACATCCGCCGAACTGGAAGTAAAGAGGGTTGCCCAATCAGTAGGATTTACCGCGCCTGAATTGTCTAATTTGAATATGCGGACATAATCATTGGTTGTATTCTTTCCATACCCATAAAGAACATCATTTTTTGCCACATCGTAAGCATAAAGAGCGCTTTCCGCCGGAATGCTATCGGCAGAAAGTATTTGCTCGGCTTGAACATAGTTCTTATTAGAAAAAATATCCACTTCCTCCGCATTAGAAACAGCCCCAACCACATTGGACTTATCCCCGCTTTGTATTCCCCCATAAAAAGCATCAAAAATTTTAAGTACTTCTTTCATAATATATTTTTAATCTTTAAACAAGTTTTTATCTCGGCAATATCCTGTTTCATTTGTCTAATTTCTTTCCAAATTTCGTTGATGTCATTATCTATCCGAATAATATCGTGGGTTATTTCATTGTTGACTTTTTTGTTGAGTTGGTTGAGTTGTTGGTTGTTGATTTTTCCATTAGTAAGTTTTTCAACCAATAATTCAATCAAGGGTTTGAGAATGAACCAGATGAATAATCCAGCCACCCCAGCCCAAGATATATTGCGTAGAAATTCAAATATATCCATATTTTACATAGACATTATAAGAAAACGACGATAATCCCAAGCCATATTATTGAATTACCCATTCATCCGTCCCTATTTTCATAATCGTCCTCATATCATATTGAGTAGAAATTGTTGCTAAACTATTTGGGTCTCGCAAGGTTACACCACTTGCTCCTTGAATGGTTGTATTGCCTGACCCATATTTTTGTATCATTATTTTTGTTCCAACTGGGAACGCAACTGAAGCATTGGTTGGAATTGTTAAAGTATTAGACGAAGAATTATTCATTTGAACCAACTTGCCAGCGTCGGATAAAACAAGAGTGTAAGATGTGCCAGTTTGGGTATTGATGCTTGTTAAAATGTTTTTATTGCTTAAATCTTGGCTATCGGTTGTGCCAACAATATCTTGCCAAGTCCCTCCTACATAAATTTTAAATTTACCATCAGTTGAATCATAGTAAATAACTCCAGCACTTCCAGTTGGAGCTGATGAAGGTTGCAACCTAAGAGCACCATTAACATCTAATTTATATGATGGATTTGTCGTTCCGATGCCGACATTACCTTTCAATATTGTTTTGGTGATGCTATCGTTTCCTAAAGTTACAGAATTAGAACCATTGCCGATAGCTGATGCTCCAATTACAATCTCGTTTGTGTTCCCATCAGCCGACGCTCTGGTGTCATAGCCCAAATACACAGAATTGTTGGAGGTTTTGTTGTTCCCACCACCGGAAGTGTATCTCCCTGCATTCACACCTAAAGCTGAGTTGGAGGAGCCGGTGGTGTTGTAACGCATAGCGTTCGTACCTAAAGCTGAGTTGTTGTAACCGGTGGTGTTGGAGTAAAGAGCAGCCGAACCCGCCGCTGAGTTGGAGGAGCCGGTGGTGTTGTAACGCATAGCGTTCGTACCTAAAGCTGAGTTGGAGTAGCCGGTGGTATTTACTCTTAAAGCGTTAGTTCCAACTGCAAGATTACTTATCGAATTTTTACCACGCAGCTCGGCAACAACGCTCCCAGCGTCGTCAATCAAACTAAAGTTCGGCTGGGAAACACCCGTAATGGCTTTGACTGTAATGTCATCCACACTACCATTAAAATCAGCAGTAGGTGTAATGCTTAAAGTTGCTGAACCAGTGATATTGGCAACTAAAGAACGCCTATAGGTTGTGTTAGAATATAATGCGGTGCTTGAACCATAGTCGTAAATATACACCCCATTTATATCAAGCGTCACCGAACCCGCAGTCCTGTTCTTTATGGTTATTTCCACCTGATAGGTAGTGCCGCTGGTAACGCTAATAGTTTGCGTTAAAGCCGCCGTATTGCCTGTTGTGTGGTCTGCTTCTTTGTTGGTACTATCCCAACTCCAGCCGGTTCCCCAAGTCCAATCGCTGCTATTATCAAAAGTTCCATTGGAAACAAGTTCATCGCCTAGAGGAGCGGTAGATTGTAAAGATGCGGTTCTAAAAACCATCTCACTACTTGTAGATGGTATGACATCCAGCTTGGCTGAAGGAGAGGTCGTCCCGATGCCGGCCGAGCCAATTCCTGTAATATTTTTATCTTTTGCGTCTAAGTTTCCCCCTAATTCAGGAGTGGTATCTTCTACTATATTTTCTAAATAATTTCCTAATCCTTGAATTGCCACAGCAACGCAGTCAAATTTAGAAGCCGCACTATTATATACCAGCCCAATATACATCCATTTTCCCGCAGTAGTAGTTGTAGGAAGCGTTGCTCCGACTGATTGATAATTAGACCCCCAAGTAATTGTTCGGGCTGTGCCGTTGTCTTTAATAATAAACATCATCATTTCCCCATTTACAGGAGTTGAGGAAGAGTAATTGTTAATTGTTAGATTTTCTGCTAAAGCAGTAAATTCAAAGATATCATAAGTATCTATTTCAGGAGTAAGAGAAGAGGCAGAAGAGGTTGAATAAATTCGTGGAGTTATTCTTTTGTTAGTAAGAGTTTCCGCCCCAGTCAAACTGGCTTTTGTGTTAATCTCGGTCTCTATCTCATCTAATGTTTCCTTCGTAAAGACCAAAGCAAAATTATCATTAGCGCTCCACGCTTTTGCGGTTGTCCCCTCTTGCGCGCGAGTAATTGAAAAAGTATCGCCCGAAGTTAAGGTGGCTTCCACTATTTCACGATTGGCATCGCTTTCAGGAGCGGCATAACTTGCACTCCATAAAACTGCCCGGAAGTTTCCAGTTTGAGGGAATTTAGCCCCTTCACCAGTTTGAAGGGATAAGGAATTAGCATCAATCGCAATATTAGAAACCAAAGTCCCTTTTGCAAAATTTGTTTTTTTAAGAGTAATAGCCATAATTAAGATTTATTTTTATAAGTCCAAGAGGCAGAATTTTTATCTTTATATCCCCACTCGGCTGTCTTTTTATCTTGATAATTCCAAGAGGCAGAATTTTTATCTTGAAAAGTCCAAGCGTGAATTACATTCCAAATAAAAATAGTTTGTCTATAAATTTTTTGCCAGATATCCCATAAGTAAGTCCCTGTTTTGCTGACATAACTTATAATATCCCACAAGTAAGTCCTTATTCTTGAAACTAACAATTTTGACCTTCCAGTTCCGCCATATTGAGTTGTCCCCAAGCAAGAATTGCCAAACATTTATGCCTCTGTTTCACCAACGACTTTTATCACAACGCTATCATTAGCGTAAGCGGAAGCGTTTGAACTAACTATTCTTTTAATCCATAAGCCCTTCACTGCCCCTGCCGCTAAATCTCCCAATGATAAAGCATTGCTTTCGCCGTCGGCATTATAGAAAGTTTGCCCTGTTGGAGCCGTGCTTTCGTCAGCAATCGTTTGAATGGGAGAACCATCTTCGGTAGCCACCGAGATTTGAACGCTGGTATCAGTTGAAGGAGTATTGGTTTGAATATAAACTTTCGCTCCAGTCAAAGTCAAAGAAGCGTGTGTATTTTTAATGAATATCGCTCTATACTCTGTATCGCCAGTTTGTGCCTCACCCGCACTCACCTTATCAAAAAGATTATGCAAGGTATTATCGGTTATTTCAGTAGTTGAAATTACTCCACCCAAAGAAGCATTTGGATCAGTATTGTCTGCCCCGCCCGAAAGATAAAATTTAATATCAGTTGAAACTATTGCCATTTTTTTTATTCATAATTTTCCGACCTTGGCTCTAAAATTAAACGCCGATCGTCTTTCTGTCTTTGTTTAAGAAAGTTAATCAAGTCGTCTAATAGAGCATTGTATTCTACTTTAACCCTATCATAAAGATTGGGTTTGTTAATCATTAAGTAATCAGTGGAAGCGCCCAAAGAAAGAACACGATGAAAACCCGCATTAAATCCGGGTTCTTTCGAAGTATCCGTCTTAACAAATGGGTCTACCAAGCGAGTAAGATAAAGTTTTAATCCATTGGTAGCCGTGACATCGCTGGTATTCACTTTTGGGAAAAGCCAAATTGAATTTCCTCTTTTGGCATAATATCTCGGCAATCCCGCTGGCTCTTGATATTCTGCCACATCGGCAATTTCATCATAATTCCTTTCTATTAAGTCGCATTCATCTCCTTCCTTGTTTAAAATCGCCACTCTCTCGATTGCTATCAAAGTTGTTGGCAATTCATAATCGCTTTGGTTATTCACCAGATTAGTTGAAGCAATAGAATGAGTTGTATAATTGCTATCATCAAAATTCCAAATGGGGGAGAACCGCCAATGTAAAATTCCCACTCGATAATAATGAATGTTTATATTTCTTGTTTTGTCCTCGATAGGATAACTTGTGCTATCTGTTCCACAAATGAAATCTATCTCTTGGACCAACCCGTTTTTGTTTGTAGTGTCTGAAAAAAACATAATTGATGTTTATTATTCGTCCTCTTTAACCTCAGGAGTTTCCTCGGGGGTTTCCTCAGGAATTTCCCCCTGCTCTTTGAGTTCCTCTTGGGTTTCTTTTAATTCCTTTTTTGCCTCTTGTTTAAGAAGCCACTTGTTTTTGCTTTCTAAAAACTTATCTTTTGCTAAAACTTTCATTTCCTCAATGACATCTTTTATTGAAAGATGGATTTTATTTTTTTCCACTCGCACTTCATAAATATCCTCGTAATCATCAAAAAGATTAAAATATTTGGAATAAACCTTATCAATAATTGTTTCATTATATTGAGAAATTGCCTTTTCTAATTCGTTGTATTCCGCTTGGAGTTTCTTTAACTTTTTAATGACATCTAATTGCTGTTGAGCATACTTGCTTCTTTTTAAGAGCAAACTTGCAATTTCTCTATCCTCAAAGACAATTTGCCTTACTCCATTTTTATTATTTTTATTATCTAAATCATTAGTTTGAGATATTGTATTTTCCATAATTTTGCTTTTGTTTTAATGTTATAGTTTTCTAAAACATATTGTTTCGCACCTTTTGCCATTTTGGCTAAATGTTCTCTATCTTGTTTGGCTTGCATAATAGCGTCATACCAGTTTTTATAAACAATAATCATATGTTGAGCGTCATTAGGATTTTGATAGGGAGAATTGCCATCAGAAAATCCTTGCGCTAAAACTGGTATTTCCAACATTGATGCCTCTAAAAATTTAAGATTGCTTTTGCATCGATTAAAGTAATTATCCTCTCGAGGAATAGCCATTATATCAAGATTAAGGTCATTTAATACTTTTGGATATTTTTCAAAGGAGACATAGGGATGATATTCACACTTAATACCCTTCCAACTTGCTGTTTCTTTTTTATCTCCCAAAACAACAATTTCTACATCTTTTTCCTCGCCCAATCTTTTTAAGTCATCATAACAAATCTTAAAATCATCGTAAGCCACCGAGCCAATTATCCCCACTCTAAATTTATTTTTAAATAATGGTTTGTTTATCTGCCAATCGTCAGGATCAACACAATTAGGAAGGACTACCACATTAGAATTTATCTTTTCGTATTCAGATTTAAGAAATTCAGTAGAGACAGTCACCAAATCGGCTCTTTTGATAAACTTGGATAAATTATTATCTATTTGATTGGCAAATTTTCTTAATCTTCCTTTTATACCAATCGGGTCTTTATAGGTATCATCATTATCAACAACAATCTTTTTTTTATTAACAAGAGAAAAAACTCTTGCTTGATTTTCCGTCATTAAACGATGCATTACTACCACATCGGATTCTGCCATTAGTTGAGCTGCTTCGTGAGGAGATCTGGTTTTCCCAATTTCCTTCCAATCGCCATTAAATCCATTATGCTTTTGAGGAAGCCACAATCGGACATAATTGCACCCATTGTATAATCCATAATTGAAATATACTTTTATCATTGGTTAATAACATCCTTCCAAGTTTCCGATTGTTTTCCTTCCTTCTCTCTTTTAGATTGCATTTCTAAATGTTTTTGCATCTTTTCTAATTGCTCGGAAGTTATTTGAGGAGGAGAATCCTTTGGTTTAATTATCTCTTTAGTGATTGGGTTAATTTCATTCCCAGCCAAATCTAACATTTTTGAAGTTTTATGTAAATTTTTTGAAATGAATACGCTCATATTTTTATTAAATTTTTTATTAAAACTTCAGAGAAAGGAGGGAGAATTGGTCTCCCTCCAATCTCTTTCTAATCTCTTAAGATTATTCTTAAGATTATGCTGCTGTTTGTATCGTTACTCCGCCAGTCGGTCTGTTCAAGACAACTCCATAAAGAATGTCAGCAGTAGTTAATGTAGCCAGATATTCTGGTATATAATTCGATTGAATTCGAATGCCATACTTGCCAACAGTTCCATTTGGACTCATCACCGGAAGTGATGCAGTTGCATAATGAATAGCATCTTTATGGACAAGGGCATTATAGCGTCCAGTTGTGCTATTAATATAATCAATATAGTTGGAAGCATACAGAGGAATGCCATAAAGTTTACCCATTACACCTTTGCCAATAGGAGACATTTCAGGAGCATTGATAGCCAAAGTGAACTTATCAATTCCCATTAGGTCATCCCAGACAACGGTATTGTCAATAAAGAACGCACACTCAGCAAGATTTACACCGCTTGCCGCTAAGGTGGCAATAGCACCACGGATAACAGAATCAACCAAAGCAGTAGTAGAAGTGCCAACATCAGTCGTTGTAAAGTCATCGAATAATGCAGCAAGAGCATCTTCTAATTGTTCGGCTAATTCGTAAGCCGCGTTTTTTGCCATCCTTTCCTGCAAGTAGTAAGAACGCAACCACTGGGCAGCTTCTTTGTCTTCAACAGCAAAAGAAACTTCATACCATTGGTCAACGGTCAAATCTTTTGAGGTATAAGTAGGAGAAGTTAAAGTAACAGCCGCGCCATTTGATTTAGCGCGCGCAGTCATCGCAGAAAGATCGGGCGTGTGCAAAACATCACCTCCTTCAATCAATTCGTCAGAACGATTAATAAAGAAGTTAGCCGCTTGAATCTCTGACTTAAAATAGTCATTGATTTTTTCACCCCAAATTTCTGGAATATACGAAGCTAAATCAGCAGCAGTAAAAGTATCAGTAGGAAAAGCCATTTTTTCAGTTTTTTAATCTTAATCCAAGAGTAACGATTTTGAAAGAACTTAAAAGAACTTGAAAGAACTATCTCGATTATTCGTAAGAAGCCGTGCCTTTCTTTTTAGACACAAACTCCTTTTGAACTTCTCGGAAGTTTTTTCTGAATTCTTCCTCCGATAATTTCCCTGCTTTCCACTTGGAAATAAGAGAGTTATCAGATGAATCAGAACGAGAGGATGAAGCAAGTGAAGCTTTCTCCGTTGCTTTCTTTTGGCGAATAGAATCTATTGCCGCTTGAACCGCTGGATTTTTAGCCGCTTCTTCAAGAGATTTTCCGCTTCCTTTTGCGAAAGCTTCAACAATCTCTAACTCGTCAACATCAAAATCTCGTCTCTTAACAAGGAATTCAATTCTTTCTTTCCAATCGTCCTCATTGGTTTTTTCGACCTTGTTTTTTGATTCTAATTTTTTTATCCTTGCATACAGCTGATTTTTAGCGCTTTCTGCTTTATTCAGCTGTTCTCTTAAGGATTTAATTTCGTCAGAATCTTTCGAAGTTAAATCCCTTTCTGAATCATCTGATTCGGCGTCCAATTCGGTTTCCAATTCGGTTCCCGATTTATTTTCCAAATCTTCTGATTCAGGAGAATTTTCAAGAGTATTCTCTAACTCGTTATTTTTTTCCATATTTGAGCTTTTTTAAGAGGTACTACCTCAACGACCTTTTAAGAGGTTGGTCTCCTCTATATTTTATTTATCTCTTTTTTAATCTTCGTAAAGTTCTGGCCAACCTTGCCCTTTTCGCAATCAGTCCGCCCTTCTTAATTGCCTTTCTTATTAGCCATAATTATTCAAAAAAATCTTTATCATCGACCTTTTGGTTTGTTTTGCCCAAAAGATTGACCGCATTTAGAAATGCCTCTAATCTTTCGTGTGCTTTCAAACGAGAAAGAAAAACGATATTCTTGTCTTGCCCCAATTCTTTCTCATCGAGTGTAGTCAAATCCTTCAAAGAATCAAGAAATTCTCTTAAAAGATTTTCTACAATTCCCCATTCGTGCCTGCTGGTTAAAAGTTGGCAAGCTTTTTTGTGTTCTTCAGTAATATGAATCATATATGAATCATACATTATTTAGAAATTGGCGTTTCCGTTGGAGTCACGGCCGTGCTTGGAACTACCCCCTTCATATTCTTTGGAATGTTTGGAATGCTTGTTGCCCCTTCTGGCATTACTTGCTCTTTCATTTTCTGCCCCTCTTCTATCAGTTGAATGTCAGTAATAGAAATTCCCATTCTTTCAGCCATTTTGTAAATAAATCTTTTCAAGAGCGGGTCTTGCAAAACCGCCGGGTTAGAGATTTGAGAAAGAAAACTTTGCAAGTTAATTAATTCAGTCATTGGGTCAATGCTTTCGTTAGAAACATTCACAATAATATCTTGGTCAAAATCCTTGAAATATCCCTTTCCATATTTGATTATTCTTACCAATCCGCCTTTTTTCAATTCAGAATTAAGTTTTTCTTTTAATTGCTGTCTTTCTTTTTCAGAAGGGACAAATCCAGTTTGAATGGTCTTTTTATAAATAAAATCGTTTAATATTTCCTCAATAAATAGATTGTCCGCCTTCTCTAAATCATCAAAGTTGTCCGCAATTATTCGGGTCATTTCCTCGCCGTTAAACTCCTTCAAGAGTTTGGGAAGGATATAGTTTTTAACTATCTTTTCCAAGAATAACCCAAAGTTCTGACGGATTAAGGCAAAATTAGACAAACTTTGTCTTTCCTGAATAAGAGCGTTTGTGGCTGGCGTGGTTGCTGGAACAGATTCACCTCTCACTACATCATAAGTGAAGGCCAATCTGTCAGCCAAAGTATCAATAGCGTTTTCCTCACTTACCCAAGAGTTTAAATCTCTGTTTTCGGTCGCTACCGGCGTAATCTGTCCTTGAATAATAGCGCCATCTACATAGTCAGTTAAAAAGTTCCCGCCAATATTTGGGTCAGTTGTCTGGAATAAATGCTTGGAAGAAATCTCCATTGCACTTGCCTTTTGATTGACAATAGAGTTCTTTCTGATTTGTAAGTCCAAAAGAAGTTCTATATCGCCAATGCCAAGTAATCTTCCCTTCTGTTTGCGGAGAGGAAAGTCAAAATATTGATATTCCTCTATTGGTTGACTAAATAATACAACTCCCTCTTTATCAGAGTTCTTTTTGAAAGCCACAAAGAAAATCGCTTTTTTGTATCCGCTTCCTTTTCCAATCCATTGAGCGGGAACAATTCCCTGTCTTTCGTAAATCTTAATAAAGTCATCTTTTTCGTCTATCAATTCATCAATGTTTTTCCAGCCGTCATTTTTCTTTTCTAAAAGTTGGTCTGGGGTTAAAAGATGTTTCTCAATAATAAATTGGGCTTTTTGAAGGTTTTCGGCAGAAGCGTCAAAGTATAAATTGCGAATATCCACTACGCTTGGAATTACATCGCCCGTGAATTTAAGAATGCCACTGCCATAAGTAGCCGCTTGTTCTGCCAATTCGTTCAAAATACTTCCAAACCCGCTATCTCTCGCCCATTTCTTAAATCTGCTCTCGCATAAGAATGCCTTGATTTGCTTGATTGTATTTGTCCCAAAGACCCTAAAATGTTTTATATCAATATCAATCAATCTTTTGGTTGTATCCCTGCGGAATAAGACAATATTATAAAAGAATTTCCTTCGTCCTCGGCTGTCTTTCTGCCCGTTTTCAAAGCGAGAGTTAATATAAAGAGTTATTTTATTGATAAGATTTGAAGTATTCAAATCATAACCATCTGCTATGTGAATAGTTTCATTCTCAAACTTGTCTATTTCACTTGTAATCTGCTCAAAAATGTTAGATTTCATTTATTTTTTTTAGTTTTTACTTCGCCAGCAAAAGATTTTCCTCTAATATAACAAATATGAATATGTTTATTATCTGGCAATTTCTTTGTAATCACACGACCGCCCTTTTTAACGCACTCTAAAAATTGTTTTGGCATAATTTATTATTCAGTTTATTACTCGAAAGAGTTAACCGACCCATAATTTTTTCTGTTAAAATAAATATCATAATTTGGTTTTCTTATTGGAGAATAGCCAACGATTGCATAACGGATAGCGTCCATTAAATGGTCGTTTTCCTTTACTGGCAATTCTTTCATTTTTTCTTCATCATAATGATAAGTGTTAAATTCCTCAATCGCATTCACGCATTTATCCAGCACATAAAATCTACCCCTAAGAACTTCTTGCACTTTTGATATTCCAAACTTTATATCTTTATTAGTTTCTTTTGGATATAACCCCGCTCTTCTCATTTCTTCCATTCGGTCTGGCTCGGCTGGATCGGGATACCATTCATTAACTCTATATTGCTGATAAAAAATCTTGGCTTTTTGGATTACATCAGCGGTAGTTTTCTGGCTTTCATAGAACTCATCAATAAGATAGAAAACTTTATCTTTCACGCCAATCACCGCAATCGCTGAGGGGTTATTATATCCCCAGTCAATCCCTGCAATAACTATATCATAATTTTGAGGTGCTTCTTTAATAATGTGGTGTTCTTCCAACTCATAAACCAAACCAGACATTTTAACAAATTCACCTTCGTATCGCCGCGCAAACTCTTTGGGAGACAATCTTGCTTTTTCTTCTTCATAAAAATCTTTTGGGAAATAAGGATTATCTATTGATTTCCAAGTAAAAACAGAAAGTTTATTGTCTCTATTTTCTTTCCACGGAATAAAGAATTCCCGATAAAGCCAATTTTCAAAATAAGGAGTGGTTGTAATTAGAACTTGTCCTTTTGCCACAGAAACTCTTGACCTAATGATTTGCCAAACCAATCTTTTCATCATTCCCGCTTCATCCAGCCAAGCCCAATTTAATGTCATTCCTTCTAACCCTAATGGGTCATCAGCCGATCTGATAAAAATCTTTCCGCCTGTTGGCAACTCAATAATTCCTTGCTGTTGTTTATAGAATTTTTTGTATTCAGGAAAAATTTGAAAGAACTTTTCTAGTGTGCTTTGGATAAGAATTTTATAAGTGGGAGCAATTATCGCTCCGCTTTTGTCTGGGAATTCATTGATTTTCTTTTGAGCCCAAACGCTTCCCAAAAAAGATTTCCCTCCTTGCACTCCTGAAATGCAAGCAATAAATTGATTATCGCAATTAAGTGCTTCCCATTGTTTTGGGTGAAGTTTGATTTCCTTCTCGTTCATTTTATTATTCGTCCTTTTTTACTACAATCTTTACTGGTAAATCACCTTGCGAAACCTCGTGAGATTCTCTATATCCGTGTTTGCTTAAAATAAGTTTGGCAATATTAGAATTAAAATTACCATCAAGTCCTCTGTTTATTAAAGTTTTTCCTTGTAAAACCAAAATTGAGTTAATAATGTCAGAAAATTCTTGCTTGTCTTCGTCTGCCGTCCATTGATAAATTGTTTCTCTCGTTAATGGATAATCTTTTTTATAAAAATAAAAAGACAACCCTTCAATGCTTGGGATTACTTCTTTCTCGTCTTGATAGTGTTGAAGGTATTCTTTGCAAATCTCCAAAACTATTTCTGGTATGTATTTTGTTGGTCTTCCTGCTGGCATAATTGGTTATAACCATTTTGGATTATTTAAATACCACTTAATTGTTTTCTCTAATGATTCTTCAAAGTTTTTAGGCAATTCCCATCCCATCGATTTCATTTTTGAACCATCAAGAGCATATCTCAAATCGTGTCCCGGTCGGCTTGAGTGAAAATCTATCATTTCATATTTAAGGGGTTTTCCTATCACATCGGCAATAAATTGAGCCACCTCTAAATTGGTCATTTCTTTCTCGCCCACGATATTATACTTGTCTCTTTGTTGGGCTTTTTCTAATAAGAAATGAACTGCACTGGCAACATTTCGGCAATGAATATAAAAGCGCGAACCTGACTTTGTTTTTGTTGGGTCGGAATGAATAAAAACTGTCTCACCATCAAGAACTTTCTTGATAGTCATCGGGATAAATTTCTCAGGGTGTTGTCTCTCTCCAAAACAATTCATCGTATGGGTTATAAAAAGAGGAACTTTATAGGTGTTAGCATAAGCTAAACATAATTCCTCAGCGCCCGCTTTTGTGGCGGCGTAAGGATTGGCTGAATTATATCTATCCCACTCTTTATAAAACACTCCTTCTGGGGCTGGTCCCATTACCTCATCCGTCGAGAAAAAATTAAACCATTTTATATCCAAAGAGCGCGCAAGGTCTAACATTCTCATTGTCCCAACCACATTAGACATCACAAATGGTTCTGGGTTTTTAATGCTGTTGTCCACATGCGTCTCTCCACCTAGGTGCAAAATATAATCTACCCTTCCAATTTCTTTCTTTAATCCATCTGTTATTGGTTTTGTAAAATCAGCGGTTAGAATTAATACCCGCTTGTCATTAAATGCTTTAATATCTCTCAATCGGTCAAATCCCAAGGAGGCATAATTAAGACGATCGAGAACAACAATTTCCCAATCGGTATTTTTAAGAAAATGTTCTACAAAGTGATGACCAATAAAGCCACAACCTCCCGTGATTAATACTCTTTGCATATATTATTATATTCTATATTCTATCAATATCTTAAATCTCTACTTACAATATACACCAAAACTCAATAGCCCGCATTTTACCTACTCATTTTCATCATTTTTTTTTAAAAATTCCAGCGGGACAAATTCGTTCAAAATTCGGCTTTTTTGGGTTTTTGACTGCCTTGCTAAATTCCTTATTGTGTTTTTCATTACTTTGTTTGCCCAAGTTTTAAATCCGGCTTTTTCTTTATCAAATAAGTGCCACTTTATCCATAGTTTTAATCTAATTTCTTGGGCTATATCTTCCCAAGTCATACCCGGAATATAATGCTTTCTGCTTTCGGCTTTAATGATTGGTTCAAATTCAGCTAATTCTTTTAAGAATTTCTTTTTGGACATAATTTTATTCTGATTTATTCTGATTTATTCTGATTTATCCCAATAGAAAAATGTGGCTAAAATCAGTAGAATAATCTGTATTTTTAAACTCGTTAAAGTCCTCTCTCGTCCACTGACTTTTATGATGATTTGGATCGCCATAATAATGTTGAGTATACATCACCACTTCCTTAGGAGTAGAAATTAAAATTTTATTTTTATTTTGTAGAACTTCTCTTAGCCATTTTTTCACCTCATCTTTTGGATAATGTTCTACCACATCAATCATAAGAATTAAATCATATTGGACATCTTTCAATTTATCTTTCAGTTCAAAAAAACTTTGATGAAAATGATGGTCGTATAAAAAATTGTGGTAAGGAAGGTTGATAAAATACTCAGTAATTTCACAGCAATCAATAATAATATCATTTATCGGAATTAGTTCTATTTCTTTCTTTTTGCTTAAATATTGCTCTCTTGCCAATAAACCAAACTTTCCAAATCCAACTCCAATATCTAAAATTCTTTTTGGATTAACACCATCAATCGCTTGGAGTATTTTAGGTATATTTTCAGAATGAGATGTCATAAGTTATATTATAAGTTATATTATAAATTATATCCGCTATAATCTGCTATGGTCGATATATAAATTGATTCAATTTTTTTGACTACTTTTTTTGAATCAAATTCGTCTAAATTTACTTCCGATGCTTTAATATATTTAATCTCTTTAATGTTATAAGATTGGTCTATTTCATAGATAGTCCCATTTTTTCCGCAAGCCCAACCCTCTATTGTAGACCTGCCGAGCATAATGCCCGCTGTTTCACTGCAATTCTTTGTTTCAATCTCAATGTCCCATTTTTCATCTCGCCACTCAACTTGAGAATTTATATTATCCAAATAATTATCAAACTTTTTGCCTACAATTAAAACTTTTTTATCACTATTGGCAATTAAGTAATCAATCGTTTTTCTTCTCATTGGGTCAACAGTTCCCACAAATAATACATATCCCTCGTCTTTAATTCCTTTTTTATTAAAGCGGCTAAAATCAATTGGATTATAAATAACTTCTGTTTTATTGATATTAATCCCGTGTTCTCTAATGGCGTGTTCTTGGATAGACGGACGGATACAAATATATTTTTTTATTCTTTCGTCAATTAAGGGAGTTTCACATTCAAATTCGCTGTGGATAGTATAAATGGAAGGGATGTCAAATCTATCTAAAATCTCTTTGCTAACTGATTGGTTTAAATGTAAAATATCTGGCTTAAATGACGGAATGTTATCAAAAGAATAGACAGGAATTCCTATCTCGTTTGCCTTTTGGGTAATTATTCCGCCAATATGACGAGAGACAATAATGACATTATGACCAAAATTTTTTAATTCTCTGGCAAGTTCGTAGCAAGACAAAGGACTGCCAGATAGATAACTAAAATCATTATTTGAAATTAAAATATTCATTATTTTTATAATTAAAACAAA
>Ga0208198_1001305_pt1 | contig 22366 bp, 20 predicted proteins | sample AD_JPNTR2_MetaG_FD_184446 | JGI IMG/M metagenome (GOLD analysis project Ga0208198, IMG submission 184446) | Active sludge microbial communities of municipal wastewater-treating anaerobic digesters from Japan - AD_JPNTR2_MetaG (SPAdes) (version 2) | ecosystem: Engineered > Bioreactor > Anaerobic...
TTCGTAGTTTCTTATCGCATCCTTAAGAAAACGATTTATCAGTTTAATGGCATTAGCCCTGCCTAAATGAATTTGAGCTCCCGAATGCCCGCCTTTCAAACCCTTAAGGTTGACTCTGAAAGCAACGTCACCTACTGCTATTTCCGTATCGTCTTTATATTGAATCGTTGCATTCACATCGGCTCCTCCGGCACAACCCACACATAATTCGCCTTCCTGTTCTGAATCGAGATTAAGCATGAGCGTCCCTTCAAGCAGACCTTTTTTTAAGGAAAAAGCACCATTCATACCCCCTTCTTCATCGACAGTGAAGAGAGCCTCGATAGGTGGGTGCTGCAACGATTTATCTTCAAGAACAGCCATAATCATGGCGACACCGATGCCATTATCTGCTCCCAATGTTGTAGAACGAGCTCGTACATTGTCTCCATCTATATAAGCGTCAATGGGATCTTTTGTAAAATCATGAATGGTATCCGAATTTTTTTGAGGAACCATGTCTAAATGAGCCTGCAAGATTACCGTCTGTTTTCCTTCAAAACCTTTTGAAGCCGGTTTCCGAATAAGTACATTACCTGCTCTATCTTGAAAAGTCTCCAAATCGAGTGATTTACCGAAATCCATCAAAAATTTGGTCACTTCTTTCATATGTCCTGTAGGTCGTGGAATTTGCGTCAGTTCGTAAAAATGATGCCACACGTTTTGGGGCTTCAGATTCGATATTTCATTTTCAGCCATAAAAAAAGTATTTAGTTCGTTCTCTCTCCATTTTGCTCTTCTATTTTTTTAATTCTACCTCAACCATTTGGTGTTGTAACGTTCTTTTCATATAAGGCAATGCCATAATACCAACTACTCCGCATAATATAATCCATATGGATTGAATCGTAAACACAGCACCTGCAAAAGCCCCCGCTTCTTCGTAACCTACACCCAAAATAACCAACGAAGAAATTACCATAAAATGCCATGCTCCTACTCCGCCCTGCACCGGTACTGCAACTCCTACATTACTCATCGTAAAAACAATCAACCCCGCAAGGGGCCCCAACCCTTTCGTAAAATCAAAAGCATAAAAGCAGATATAAAAATACAAATAAAATGAAAACCACACGAGTATAGTATAAAAAACAATCCGTTTTTTCTCTTTCATGTGAGCTACCATTTTTAAATCGCGGATCACACCTTTAAAAAAAATACTCATTTTCTTTACCGGTGAAGCATTTTTGAATACCTTGAATACAATAAAAAAAATGATAACCAAACCAATCAAAATGCCATAAAACCAAACCGAACTGAAAAAGTGCACAATATTTTCGCCATAATCGGGATTATTCCGAAAATAAGAAATGAAAAAGTCGAGATATAGAATCATACTCAAGATAACAAGTAAAACAGACGCAAGCAGATCGAAAATCTTATCCACCAGATAGGTTTCGAATGCTTTGGAAAATGGCACCCCCTCATAACGGGTAAGTGCTGCACACCTCCAAACATCACCTGCGCGTGGCAACAAAAAATTTACGGCATAATTGCCGAGCGTAGCATAAATAACACTCAGTCGTTTGGGGTGATATCCCAACGAATTAATAAATACCTCCCATCGCAATCCACGAATAATGTTCCCAATAAGTCCGAATATAAGTGAAATGAGAATAAATTCAAGATGTGCATTTTTCACAATTCCCCAAAGCGTATTTATATCGGTATTCCGATACAGAAGCCAAACGATAAGAAGCCCCATAGCAAGCGAAAGAACTGTTTTTAGGATATCTTTCAGGGATTTCGAATTCATATCGTTTCAAATTTGACTTTTATTTTTACTATATATCACTAGAAGAAATTGGTCGTAAAAGCATAACAGCCTTTGAAATAAAACAAACCATCTTCATGTTTTTTAAACACATGGTTTATGCCTGTTTTTTTAATAAAATCCTTACCTTTGCGCCAACAAAGATAAGGATTTTAATTTAATAACGCATGTTGCCGGTAAAGCCGAAGAAAAATCTCGGGCAGCATTTTCTGAAAGACACGGAAATTGCAAAACATATAGCTGAAACGCTCGACGGATTCCCTTTGCTACCTGTTCTGGAAGTAGGACCGGGAACCGGCATGCTTACACGCTATCTCATTGAAAAAAAACGCAATCTGACTGTTGTTGAGATTGATCGACAATCCACCGCCTACTTGCGTGAACACTTCCCGGAATTAAAAAACAAGATTATCGAAAACGATTTTTTGAAATTAGATCTTGGAAAACTCTATAATAACAGTGCATTTTGTTTAATCGGAAATTATCCATACAATATTTCGTCACAGATTTTCTTCAAAGTACTCGACTATAAAAACATCATTCCCTGTTGCGCAGGTATGATACAAAAAGACGTGGCCGAACGCATAATTGCTCCTCCGGGAAACAAAACATATGGTATCTTAAGTGTTTTGCTGCAAACATGGTACAATATTGAGTATCTTTTCACGGTGAGTGAACAGGCGTTCATCCCTCCACCTAAAGTCAAGTCGGCAGTTGTGCGACTTACACGCAACAAGCGAGAGAAGCTCGATTGCAACGAAAAATTGTTCAAATCGGTAGTGAAAACAGGCTTCAACCAGCGGCGCAAAATGCTGCGAAATTCCCTAAAATCGCTACTGCCCGATGAAAGTCGGTTGCCCGATGACCCTTTACTTAATCAACGTCCTGAGCAATTATCCATTGCACAGTTTGAAGAACTTACCAACTTATTGGAGCCACTCTCATCTAAAGAAAAATAACGGATTTATTCACCGATTAAAACTCAATTAAAAATGGCCGAAATTAAACTTTTCTATCATAAAGACGGTGTTATCAGAGTAAGCCGCAGCCTTGATTTTTTAAAATCGACACCCATTCAAAATTTTTTGTGGATTGATCTTATCGACGTGGATGAAGAAATAGAAAACGAACTCGAAGACTTTCTTAAAATATATATCCAGGAAGAAGAGGAGATGATCGAGATCGAAATGTCGTCTCGTTACATCGAAACTAACGATACGTTAGTGGTAAATTCCAACTTCTTGTTATCGAATTTCGAAAGTGATCCCGTTTCTTTTATTCTTAAAAACAATATATTGGTAACAGTTCACAGCCAGGAACTCATTTCGTTTCATGAAACCATAAAAAAAATATCGGCCAATCCCAAAAGCTACACATCCGGAGTCGACGTGCTGGTAGCTCTTTTCGAAACACGGGTCGAATTCGACGCCGATATGATTGAAGACATGACCCAAAAGATCACCCAGCTCAGTAATAGCATCAGCCTTCAAGAAGCGGATGAAGAGCTCCTATCTGAAATCAAAAACCTTCAAGAAAAAACCATGATGCTGCGCGAGAACATTATCGATAAGCAACGAACGGTTTCGAGCATGATTCGCAGCGAATTCATACCGCCCGATCATCAACCCAAACTCAATATGATCATTAAAGATATCAATTCGCTGATCGAACACGTAAAATTTAGTTTCGACCGTCTAGACTATCTGCAAGATACCTTTCTGGGTTATGTTAATGTGGAACAAAACAAAATCATCAAAATATTTACCATCGTTTCTGTTGTTTTCATGCCACCCACACTCATTGCCTCCATTTACGGTATGAATTTTCGTTATATGCCCGAACTCGACAAAAAATGGGGATACCCTTTCTCCATCATCATCATGGCTTTATCAGCCGTTTTTATTCTACTTTTCTTCAAAAGAAAAAAATGGCTGTAATGCCGGCATTCATTCCAGCATGAAATTCATTTGGGGTTTCTTTTCCGGAAACAACGATCGCAAAGGTTCATCTTTCGACGAAGTATGATATCCCAATAAGAGCTGAACCAATTCATCGACTCCCACATGGAAATGGAGTTCACATTCTTTACATTGTCTTTTACACTCCCCTCTTCGAACAACAAAGGCATCGTTATTTTCGGGCAATAGGAAATCTTTCACCGAAAGCGAGAAATTTTTGTCGCGATATTGGCGTGCAAAAACACGCAACAAGCTTTCTGCATCGATTATCCGAGCCATTCCCATAAGGTTTCGCTTAGAGGGGAATCCAAAAAGAGCAGCCTCCTCAACTATCGAACGAAAATCGTCAAACGATTTCTGCACCGTCACATCTTTTCCTCTGAACCATTCATCAAACTCGCGATAAGCTCCATATAAATCGTCGGGGTGACGAGCAAGCAATTCCTTCAACGAAGGCAACTCTTCCATGCCCGCATCAAATGCCGGAGCAAAACCAAATCGAGCATAAAAATCCACCAACTCCGCTTCTTGAGGAACCAATAGGCTGAGAGGGATATTTCTTTTTTTCATTTCATGAAAAGACTGCTTCAAGAGGGCAGACATATATCCTTTTCTACGGTATTCAGGCAACGTACAAGCTCCCGAAATATAGGCGATGGGGATTTCTCTTCCACAAAAAGAGAACATGTATGGCAACATTTGCAGCGATGCCACAGGTTTGCCGTCTTCAACATACACCAAGGTGTTGTTGTTGTGATATTTATCACGGAAATAGATATCCACATATGCTTCAGGATCACCAAAAACAGTTTTCCACATTTGTCGTACCTGAGGCGCTATCGTATTATCGGCATATTTTATCATTTGTAACTAATTGGGTAATTGGGTGATTGGTTGAAAACAAATACCGATATTCAGCCAAGAAAAATTAGTTGCTTTTCAACCTCAAAAAGTATTTTTCCAACAAAATATCGGGTCGATAAGAAAGTTTCGCTTTACGTAGCGATTTAAGTCCTACATCTTCTTCTCTATTGATATAAGTAAACTCACTCGCCTCGTGTTCCACGAATTGCTGATTGATAGCAGCATATGCTTCAGGCACATCATCACTCATCGCCTTCTCTACGTGCACATCAAGCGTATCTTCGGTAAGTTTTGAACCAACGGAGAAAGCAATCATCTGTCCTTCAATGCAAATTACACCCCCTCGCAATTCCAAATATTCAAAATTATCGAGCATCATCCGTGTAACATAATGATCAAACCTCAGCGATAAATCCTTATCTTCTCCTTTCTCCTCCATCCATTTTTCCAACATTTGCTTGCATTCCTTCGCCAAGTCGGGTCTCCCCGTCAATGATTTATACGACCAATCATACTTTTTTTTGAATCGGTTGACGTAATTTCGTTTACTCTGCAACTTTCGGCCTTTCAAATGAATAAGTTTATCTGAAGTGTAAATATAATCAAATGATTTTCTATCGGGTGTTTTACGGAATGCTCCCGGCATTGCCATTTCAATTTCGTTCCACATTTGCGGGGTGACACTTCTTAACTGAAAAGGAGTATCAAATTGAGAAGAATCATCTATCAAGGTCGTTATGGCTTTTTTTAAATCACCTTTTCCAAGAGGTTTAAGATAAGATGTGTTGTTTTCATCATCTTTAAAACGGATCAATAACCAATCGTCATATATTGAAAATTCGGTTTGGTACTTTATTCCCCAACAACACAAATTAGTGAAACAAAATTCGGAAGCCCGATAATTTTGTTGATCCAAAAAAGGTTTAATAAGAGGCTTATCACTAAGTTCCACTTTTTTAAATGATAACATATATAATTTTTTTGATTTGTTTATACAATAAAAAACAATCGGATATGAAATTTTTCTTTCCGACTGCGCTCCTTAAAATAATAAGTGTTGTGTATTTAAAAAGGTTGGAACCCCATAATTTGCCGTACTTCTTTCAGTGTTCTCGATGCACTTTCCCGTGCTTTTTCGGCACCTTCCGTAGTTACTTTGTGCAAATAGGCATCGTCTTTCTCTATTTCCAAAATGCGTTCGCGGATAGGAGAAGTCACTTTGATGATATCCTCAGCAAGTTGTTTTTTCATGTCGCTGTAGCGAATCTCACATTTGTTCCAAAGCTCTTCGTAATGGTGTACCACTGCGGGCTCTGAAACCACTCTCATTATGGTGAAAAGATTTTCGATATAATCGGGCTTGGGTGAATTGAATTCTTTGGGTCCTGAGTCTGTAAGTGCTTGCTTTACCTTTTTTTCGATCACCTTGGGTTCATCGGAAAGATAAATGGCATTTCCTTCGGACTTTCCCATTTTCCCGCTCCCATCCAAACCGGGAATTTTGATCAATTCTTGCCCGAAATTATAAGCAACCGGTTCTTTAAAATATTCGACACCGTAAAAATTGTTGAACCTGCGCGCGAACCGGCGTGTCATCTCCAGATGCTGTTCCTGATCCTTCCCTACCGGCACTTTATCGGCATGATGAATAATAATATCGGCGGCCATCAAGGTAGGATACGTTAATAAACCGGCATTAATGTTATCGGGTTGTTTACGTGCTTTCTCCTTAAAAGAAGTCGTTTTTGCCAATTCTCCCAAATAAGCATGCATGTTCAGATAAAGATACAACTCGGCTATTTCGGGAATATCGCTTTGTAAGTAAATAATCGACTTTTCGGGATCGATACCTGCAGCCAGATAATCGACCAATACATTTTTTACATTTGCATGCAACGATTTAGGGTCGGGATGCGTTGTGAGTGAATGAATATCGGCGATGAAGAAAAAACACGTGTTTTCGTCCTGCATCCGAATAAAATTGCGCAATGCACCAAAATAGTTTCCTAAATGTAAATTTCCCGTTGAGCGAATGCCACTTACTACTATATCCATAATATCATGTTTCGACCAAAAAAGATCCTTTTTTAATTTTACCATGCAAAGTTACATGATAATTTTCAATTTACACAAAGACCACTAAAATAACAGGGAGGTGTAGAGTCAACCGGCAAGTGTAAATTTACGCTAATTGTTCGTAAAACGTTTTTTGAGTGAATTAAAATCGGATAATACCAAGTCCGTACCAAGGCTGCATCTTCCTCGCTCCAAGTCCGCTCCAAAATTTTGCTTTTTTTGCTGCAAATATTCAAGAGGGTTTTATCACAAATCAACAACATCCGACGTTTTTCTCCCTGCCTTGATGCAAGCATGAAGCGGAGATAAAACATGCACTTAGCAGGATTATCGAACATCGTTCATGAACATAGTAAGCAAAATTCTTTTATCTTCATCCGGATTTTCTAACAGAAAAGGAACAAAATATGATCTTCATTCGCAAAACGCGCTTAACAATAAGCTATTTTAACCCTCTTTATGCTCACAGAACAGATGCGCAATAGGTATAAAGAAAAATTTCTGCAAATAATCCTTTTTATGATGCTTAAAAATGTTTACTTTTGCACGACGATTGAAATCTGTAAAAATTGAAATAAAACAAATACGTACAAATATTTAATTAAAAAACTTTATGAGTTGGTTAATAAAATCTTCCATTGGCCGCAAATTCATCATGAGCATTTCCGGCTTATTTATGATTCTTTTTTTGCTTTTCCACATGTCAATGAACTTGGCTTTGGTATTTTCCTTGGATGCCTATGACAAAATTTGTGAACTATTAGGAGCAAATTGGTATGCTATTATCGGAACACTTGTTTTAGCAGCAGGATTTGCCGTGCATATCATTTATGCCATTATGCTTACTTTACAAAACAGAAAAGCTCGTGGCAAAGAGCGTTATGACTCCTCAAGCAAAACTCCCACCCAATGGTCTTCCAAAAACATGTTTATACTAGGGCTGAGCATCCTGCTTTTTTTAATTCTTCACCTGTATCAATTATGGTACAATATGCAGTTTAAGGAATTGATTGGTGACCCTACTGCTGTAAGCAAAGGATCGGAACTGGTAGTTGCCCTCTTTCAAAATAGTTGGGTTGTACTCGTCTATCTTGCTGCATTCGTGCTATTATGGTTTCACTTGACTCATGGTTTCTGGAGTGCATTACACACCATCGGCTGGAGCAATGTGGTGTGGCTGAAACGCATAAAAGTTATCGGGAATATTTTTGCAACTCTCATCCTGATCGGGTTCTCGATTATACCTATTTACCTCCATTTTGCTTATTAAAGTGGCTATTCCCCGTAATTATTACAATAAGTCAATAACGAAAATTTTCAGATATGAATCGAATAAACTCAAAAATCCCCGAAGGACCTCTTGCCGAGAAATGGACAAATTATAAAGACCACCAAAAACTAGTGAATCCTGCCAACAAAAGACGACTCGATATTATTGTCGTAGGTACAGGTTTAGCAGGTGCTTCGGCAGCCTCATCGCTAGGTGAACTCGGATTTAATGTTCTCAATTTCTGCATTCAGGATTCCCCTCGTCGCGCACACTCTATTGCTGCGCAAGGAGGAATAAATGCCGCAAAAAATTATCAAAATGATGGAGACTCCGTTTATCGTTTATTTTACGATACCATAAAAGGAGGCGACTATCGTGCACGTGAAGCCAATGTTTATCGATTGGCCGAAGTTTCAAACAACATCATCGATCAGTGCGTTGCCCAAGGCGTACCGTTTGCTCGCGAATACGGAGGGTTGCTCGACAATCGCTCGTTTGGAGGTGCTCAGGTTTCGCGTACTTTTTATGCACGTGGACAAACAGGGCAACAATTATTGGTTGGTGCTTATTCGGCATTGAGTCGTGCCATTCGTAAAGGTCAGGTAAAACTGTACACCCGCCGTGAAATGCTCGATTTGGTTGTAATTGACGGCCGTGCTCGTGGCATTATCGTGCGCAATCTTGTTACCGGCAAAGTAGAACGTTACGCAGCTCATGCCGTTGTTATTGCAACCGGAGGTTACGGAAACACGTTTTTCCTCTCTACAAACGCCATGAATTCTAATGGATCTGCAGCATGGCAATGCTACAAGAAAGGAGCCTATTTCGCTAATCCGTGCATGTCGCAAATCCATCCCACGTGTATTCCCGTTCACGGAGAATTTCAATCGAAACTGACCCTGATGTCAGAATCACTCAGAAACGATGGGCGCATATGGGTGCCGAAGAAAAAAGAAGATGCCGCGGCTATCCGTGCAGGTAAACTAAAACCGACTGACATTAAAGAAGAAGATCGTGACTACTATTTGGAACGCCGTTATCCGGCTTTCGGGAACCTTGTACCTCGCGATGTTGCATCACGCGCAGCTAAAGAGCGTTGCGATGCAGGTTATGGTGTAGGACCCACAGGGTATGCGGTTTATCTGGATTTTTCAGATGCAATTAAACGCTTGGGGAAAAGTGTTATTGAGGAAAAATACGGTAATCTTTTTCAGATGTATCAAAAAATTGTGGATGAAAATCCATACGAGACTCCAATGATGATTTATCCTGCCGTTCATTATACGATGGGAGGAATCTGGGTAGATTACGAACTGATGACAACTATACCGGGCCTTTTTGCTATCGGCGAAGCCAATTTTTCAGATCATGGAGCAAATCGTTTAGGGGCTTCGGCACTGATGCAGGGATTGGCAGACGGATATTTTATCCTTCCTTACACCATTCAGAACTATCTCGCCGATCAGATTCAGGTACCACGATTCGATACCAATCGTCCCGAATTCGATGAGGCAGAAAAAGGTGCCGAGGAACGTATTTCCAAACTCATGAATATCAAAGGGAAATATCCTGTTGACTATTTTCACAAGAAATTGGGGCACATCATGTGGGAATACGTGGGCATGTCTCGCAATGCCGAAGGATTGAAATTTGCACTTAAAGAAATTAAAGCATTGAAAAAAGAATTTTGGACGGATGTTCGTATTCCCGGAACAGATGAAACGGTGAATTCCGAACTTGAAAAAGCCCTTCGCCTCGCCGATTTCTTTGAAATCGGGGAGCTTATAGCTCTTGATGCTCTTTCACGTGAAGAATCGTGTGGCGGACATTTCCGTACAGAATATCAGACGCCGGACGGTGAAGCACTTCGCAATGACGAAAAATTCTCCTTCGTTTCCTGTTGGGAATATCAAGGCGAAGACAAAGAGCCTATACTGCACAAAGAACCTCTAAATTATCAATTCGTGGTTCCTCAACAACGTAATTATAAGTCATAAAACAAAAATGATTGTCCTATGGATAAAAATATAAATATCAAACTGAGAATTTGGCGTCAAAAAGGGCCGAAAGAAAAAGGTGCTTTCGAAACCTATGAATTGGAAAATGTTTATCAGGGCAGCTCTTTTTTGGAAATGCTCGATATACTCAATAACAAACTTATATGCGAAGGCAAAGAACCGGTAGCTTTCGATCACGATTGCCGTGAAGGAATTTGCGGCATGTGCAGCCTTTATATAAATGGCCATCCTCACGGACCGGATGAAGATGTAACCACCTGCCAATTGCATATGCGCAAATTTAATAATGGAGATATCATTACTATTGAACCCTGGCGGTCTGCAGGATTCCCCATTATTAAAGACCTTATGGTCGATCGTTCTGCTTTCGATAAAATCATTCAGGCCGGAGGATATGTTTCCGTTAACACAGGTGGTGTTCCCGACGCCAACACCATCCCCATTGAGAAAGATAAAGCAGACGCTGCTATGGATGCAGCCGCCTGTATAGGATGTGGAGCTTGTGTTGCTGCTTGTAAAAACGGATCGGCAATGTTGTTTGTTGCGGCAAAAGTCAGCCATCTGGCACTGCTGCCTCAGGGACGAATTGAGGCAGCTAAACGAGCTAAAGCCATGGTAGCCAAAATGGACGAATTGGGATTCGGAAATTGCACCAATACCGGCGCATGCGAAGTTGAATGTCCTAAAAATATCTCCATCACCAATATTGCACGCCTCAACCGTGAATTTTTGAAGGCAAAATTCAAAGATTAAAACTGATATATACCTCATCAAAGCATTTTGTTTCTTCTAAAAGAAGCGAAATGCTTTTTTTATAATAAACACTAGTCTCTATTAACATCCTTTTGGCCTTCTATTTTGTTATATAAGTGCGAATGGATTAAGTTTGACTTAATGAAACCGGTCAATAAAAGCATGCCTTATCAAATAAATTGAATGCATATGAAAAAAATAGTACGTAACACAACGATTATTATTCTGTCTCTGGTTGCTCTGCCCGCCTTTTCACAAATCAGATTTGGAGTAAGAGGAGAGGTGGGACTTAATAATCCTACTTTACGCAGCGATGTATTGAAAGTTGAGAATATGACGAATTACAGTATCGGACCCTCTCTCGAAGCCATGCTCCCTATGTTTGTTGCTGATGTCGGTATAGATGCTTCACTTTTGTATACGAATAACCGAATGACTGTATCAACAATAGGGAATGAAAATGACTCGAAAAAAATTACCAATCAATACCTTAAATTACCGCTGAATTTGAAAGTCAAATTTGGCATCGGCTTACCTTTGATAAAAATGTATGCCTCAGCCGGTCCTTATGCTGCCTATCTGATTTCGGGAGATCCAATCGATCTCAACGATGCAGTCGAAGATATTAAAGCCAAATCTTTTGAAGCAGGAACCAATATCGGTTTGGGATTTGAGGTGCTACGAATACTTCAGGTGGGAGTGAATTATGGCATTAAACTTACCGATAATTATGCAACCGATAAACCCAATTGGGACGATCCGCTGAACGGAAAGACAACGTGCTGGTCGATTTGCGGCTCGATATATTTCTAAAATCACATGTTTGCCGACGTAATTCTTCCTCTTCCACTCTCCAATACTTTTACGTATGCCGTTCCCGACGAGATGAACGATAAGATTGGTAAAGGATATCGAGTAATCGTACCTTTCGGGAGACGAAAATATTATACGGCTATTGTCGTTGCACTTCATGAAAATGAGCCAAAACATGTCGAAACTAAAGAAATTTGCTCCCTCATCGATTATCATCCCATCGTAAACGAATATCAGCTGAAATTATGGGAATGGATTTCTTTTTATTATCTATCGTCGCTTGGAGATATATACAAAGCGGCAACACCCTCAAAACTCAGAATGGAAAGTGAAACTTGTGTGGAGTTGAAAAAAACGGAAGATGAAAATTTTCCTCTTACTTCTACAGAGAATAATATTATAACCTATTTGCAAAAAAAAGGAGCGTCAAAAATATCGGAAATTGAAAAAAACCTGAAAATAAAAAATATTTTTTCACACATTTATGCACTGACGGAAAAGGGAATTATATCGACCTACGAAACCATAGAACACAAATTCAAACCCAAAACCGAAAAATTTATTTCCCTTAATCCTGAAATACCCTGGAATGATATTCCCGCTCTGATCGGCAAAGCAAAGAAACAACATGTGCTTTTCGAGCAAATCATTACGCTGCTTTCAGAGAAAAATGCTTCATGTATAAGTCGTGAAGAAATATTCAAAGAAACAGAAACAACAGCTTCTGTTCTCGATGGATTAATAAAAAAAAATATTTTATGCCAATTCACCAAAGAAGTAAGCCGCATTGCATCGGAGATAAACACTACACGAAAACCATTCCCATTAAGCGAATGTCAACAACAGGCATTTGACGAAATATGCACCTGTTTCGACAATAAAAACACCTGTTTATTATTCGGCGTTACTTCGAGCGGGAAAACGGAGATTTATATCCATCTTATCGAAAAAATGCTCCTCGAAAAAAAACAAACCCTCTATCTCGTACCCGAAATTGCCCTCACTACCCAGCTCACTCAACGACTAAAAGTTGTATTCGGGGATAAATTGGGTATTTATCACTCGAAAATAAACGATAATGAACGCGCTGAAATTTGGCATAAAATGCTATCGGACAATCCGTACAAAATCGTTATCGGCGTACGTTCTTCCTTATTTCTGCCTTTTCGGCAATTAGGATTGATCATTGTGGATGAAGAGCATGAAAACAGTTACAAACAACAGCAAGTTGCACCACGTTATCACGCTCGCGATACAGCTATTGTGCTTGCACAAATTTCGGGGGCCAACGTACTATTGGGATCGGCCACACCATCCATAGAATCGTTTTATAACACAAAAAGAGGAAAATACGGCCTTGTCACCCTCTCAAAACGTTTCGAAGAAGTGCTCATGCCGAAAATTATTATTGAAAACACCAAAGAATTGCGTCGAAAAAAGAAAATGAAAGCCATCTTCTCTCCCACACTCATTAACCATATTCAACAAGCGCTGGATAATGAAGAACAAGTCATTCTCTTTCGCAACCGACGAGGATTTGCCCCAAGAATAGAATGCAAACTTTGTGAATGGACACCCAAATGCAAACATTGCGACGTAACTCTCACCTATCACAAATATCGAAACGAGCTGGTATGCCACTATTGTAATAAAGCATATTCTATCCCCGTTGAATGCCCTGTGTGTCACGAAAAAAGTTTAAAATTCATTGGTCAAGGCACAGAACAAGTTGAAGAAGAAATTTCGCGTCTATTCCCCGGAACAAATGTAGCTCGCATGGACACCGATACTACTCATGGAAAATATGCATATGAACGAATCATCTCCGATTTTCAAAATAAAAAGATCCGGATATTGGTAGGTACCCAAATGGTTTCAAAAGGGTTGGATTTCGATAATGTGAGCGTAGTAGGTATTATAGCAGCGGACAGTCTGTTAAATTATCCTGATTTCCGCTCCCATGAGCGCGGATTTCAACTTATGATGCAGGCAAGTGGACGAGCAGGCCGACGAAACAAGCAAGGAACAGTCATTATACAAACCACTCAGCCTGAGCTGCCTATTTACCAATTTATTGCCGAAAATAACTATGAAGGTTTTTTCCAAATGCAGCTAGCAGAACGCAAAATTTTCAAATACCCTCCTTTCTACCGATTGATTTCTATTGAATTGAAAGACAAAAACGAACAAAGAGCCGATGCCGCTTCCCTCTATTTTGCCGATATGTTACGCCGCTCTCTTAAAGAAAGTGTACTGGGACCGAATAAACCGGTTATAAGCAGAATCCGATCGCATTATATCCGAGAAATTCTGCTCAAACCGGAAAATAAATTATCAGCCAAGTTTGTTAGAGACTGTATCCGTCAAACAGAACAACGTCTGCGAGAACAACCTGAATTTAGGTACGTGGTACTAAACTATGATGTGGATCCGGTATAAAATTACTTAAGAAAATGCACAAAAAAAAACCGAAATTACCATCAGTAATCCGGTTTTTCCCCAAATTTACTCCATTTCATTGGAGCATTATTTCATTTCAATTTCTTCTTTGAGGTCTATTTCGTTTCCGTCTTTATCGTAAAATACATATTCTAAAAATCCGAGACTTTGATCCGGAATTATTTTTAAGTTAACATTGTATTTCTTCTTCCATTGATACTTTAACGAAAATAGTCCTTTTTCAATATACGCTGCCACATAGGGATGAATGTGCAGACTGAATTTCTTCACTTTGAGTTTATTGGCCAAATAATCGATTTTCCCTTCCAGCGTGTCGGTGAACAAAAGGGATGATTTGATTTTTCCTTTACCAAAACAGGTAGGACAGACTTCACTGGTAGCAACTTCCATCTCGGGACGTACACGTTGACGAGTGATCTGCATTAATCCGAATTTACTTAGGGGCAATATGTTGTGTTTGGCTCTGTCGTGAGCCATAAAATCTTGCATCTTGGCCAGCAAATTGTTTCGATGCTCGCTTTTGGTCATGTCGATGAAATCGATCACGATAATTCCACCCATATCACGCAATCGCAATTGGCGTGCAATTTCTTCGGCTGCCGATACGTTTACTTCAAAAGCATTATCCTCTTGACCGAGCGATGATTTGTTTCGATTTCCGCTGTTTACATCAATAACATGAAGCGCTTCGGTGTGCTCAATAATCAGATATGCGCCGTTTTTGAATGTGACCGTTTTCCCAAAAAGCTGCTTGATTTGTTTCGTAACGCCAAAATTGTCCATGATAGGCAAAGCACCTGTATAAAGTTTGACAATATCTTTTTTGTCAGGTGCAATGACGCCGACATATTCAGCAATTTGTTTAGCTACGTCTTTATCATTGACATAAACATGTTCAAAAGAGGGATTAAAGATATCGCGAAGCAAAGCAACTGTTCGTGCAGTTTCTTCATAAAGAAGTGAGGGTGCTTTTGCCTTCGGCAACTTTTCGCACATATTTTCCCACTTCTGAATTAATAATTTAAGCTCTGCATCAAGTTCAGCAACACGTTTTCCCTCAGCATTGGTACGAATAATCACACCAAAATTTTTGGGTTTTATACTCTGTACAAGTTGTCGTAAACGGGCACGCTCTTCGCGTGATTTAATTTTTTGTGATACCGAAACTCTATCGATAAACGGTATCAGTACCATAAAACGTCCGGCAAAAGAAATTTCAGCGGTCAACCGTGGTCCTTTGGTAGAAATAGGTTCCTTGGCAATTTGCACAAGGATTTCCTGACCTACTTTCAAAACATCAGTAATACTGCCGTTTTTTTCGATATCGGGCCGCAGTTTCATTTTTTGAACCTGCGGTATTTTTTTCTTATTTTCGACAAACTTCTGAAAAGATAAAACCGAGTTAAATTCTGCCCCTAAATCCAAATAGTGAAGAAAAGCGTCCTTTTTGTGTCCTACATCCACAAATGCAGCATTTAGAGCGGGCATCAACTTTTTAACCCGCCCCAGATAGATGTTACCAACCGTATAAGACTCATCTTGCCTTTCTTTTTGTAATTCTACCAATTTTTTATCCTCAAGAACAGCAATGGTGATCTCTTTGGGTTGAACATCCACAACAAGTTCGCTTACCACAATTTAATTATTTTAAAATGTTTTTTTTTAAACTTCTATCTCAGAAGAATTCGGTTCTCGCCAGAACCTATTTAAATAAATACATACAAAGAACAAACTTAAGGCAAAAAAGTTTTTAAGTTTGTTCTTGTAATCTATAGAAAAAGTAACCAAGTTACTTTTTCTTCTTATGCCTGTTTTTTCTAAGTCTTTTTTTCCTTTTGTGAACAGCCATCTTATGCCTTTTTCTTTTCTTACCGCTTGGCATACCTTCTCCTTTTTTAAATGGTTATATATATGAATGATTTATATTATTTTTTTCCGCTATCTTTTACTTTAGATACAAAAGTCTTTGCCGGTTTAAACGCCGGAATGTTATGCTCAGGAATAATGATAGTAGTGTTTTTGGAAATGTTACGGGCTGTTTTCTGTGCTCTTTTTTTAACAATGAAGCTGCCAAAACCCCTTAAATACACATTTTCATTATTAGCCAACGAATCTTTCACGACATCCATAAAAGATTCCACCGTTGCCAAAACCGACGCTTTATCTATTCCGGTATTTTTGGCAATTTCGTTTACAATATCTGCTTTAGTCATAATACAATTTTTTTATTAAATTAAAAATAGCGATAGTAATTTTTTGGATTGCAAATATATAGCTTTTTTCCCAAGCTCAAAAATAAAACACAATCATTTTTGTTTTTTTGTAATTTGTCTCCATTCCTGCGTTTGAAAAACAGTTTGGCATTTATAATAAATCGAGAAATTAAAGCGATTGAAAATACCCATTATTTTCATCGATAAACTGAACATCAATTGAAGTTAATTCGCTACATTTGTATAAGACTTCACTATTTATTTTCACTATTTCTGAAATTACCAAGACATTATATAGATAATTAATGCAAATTTCAAACCAATTTACAGATAACAAATGACAGAATCGTTCGACAATTTGTGATTAAGTAAAACGTTGCAACACTGGTATGGACAAAATAAACGCGAGCTTCCTTGGAGGGACACCAAAGATCCGTATGCTATTTGGATATCGGAAGTCATTTTACAACAAACTCGTGTGAATCAAGGCTACGATTATTATTTAAGATTTATCCGTCGATTCCCGAATGTAAAAGCGCTGGCGAAAGCATCTGAAGAAGATGTGTTGAAACAATGGCAAGGATTGGGATATTATTCTCGGGCACGCAATCTCCATGCAGCAGCAAAACAAATAGAAGAAATTTTTCATGGCGAATTTCCAAAAAAATATTCCGACATTCTTTCACTTAAAGGCATCGGAGAATATACGGCGGCAGCAATCATGTCTATTGCCTATCGCGAACCTTTTGCTGTAATAGACGGCAATGTGTTGCGTGTGATATCCCGATTGTTCATGATTGAAGAACCCGTCAATAGCGTACGAGGAAAGAAGAAAATCGCAGAGATTGCTCATGCAATTCTCAATCCGCAACATCCCGAAATCCACAATCAGGCCATCATGGATTTTGGGGCAATGCTTTGCAAACCGAAACAACCAAAATGTACCGATTGCCCTCTGCAAGTCCATTGCCTTGCTTTTGCAAAAAATATTGTATCGAAGTACCCTGTAAAAAATAAATCAACAAAAATAACAAACCGTTACTTTCACTATTTTCACATCATACACAACGATCATACGTATCTTTGCAAAAGAGAAGCAAACGATATTTGGAAAAATCTATACGAATTTCCACTGATCGAAACCTCCAAACCCTCTACTTTTATCGAGTTGCAAAATACAGCATCTTTTACCCGATTATTTGGGGCAAATCACGATATCCTATTCACTCACCAATCTCATGTAAAACATATCCTTTCTCATCAAATCATCCATGCCGATTTTTATAAAGTGAAGATACCGGATTCTGAAAATTTTTCATTACCTGATAAATTTCAAAAAATTCCAGCCAAGTATATCACCGATTTTCCTGTCTCTCGATTGATCCATAAATATATGGAAAATTTTTAACGAGAAAGTGTTGCGATTTATGAAACTTTTACTACTTTTGTTTTTACAGGAAAACATTTTTAATTACAAAAATTTTTAGTTATGTCGGTAAACAAAGTTATTTTAATAGGAAACGTAGGTAAGGATCCTGACATTAAGTATTTTGATAATGACAGTGTAAAAGCTAATTTCCCGTTGGCCACAAGCGAAAGAGGTTACACTACTGCTAATGGGACACAAGTACCCGAAAGGACAGAATGGCATAACATCGTTTGTTGGAGAGGTTTAGCCCAAGTTGTTGAAAAATTTGTAAGAAAGGGGACACAAGTGTATATCGAAGGAAAAATCCGTTCCCGTTCATATGATGACCAAAACGGTATTAAACGATATATTACCGAAATCTATGCTGATAATCTGGAAATTTTGAGTCGAAGGAATTCGCCGACAGAAAATGCAAGCAGCACAACAACAGATACTTCGTATGTCGAACATAGTGCTGATTTGGAAGAAAATTCAGAGGTAGATGATTTGCCATTTTAAATAAATCATCGTAAATTTGTGGAGAATGTTTTCGAGCTGTTCTTTCAGCTAAATGGCTTTAAAACATTCTCTTTTGTTTCATTTAATTCATTCCACTTGGAGCCTGACTCTTCATCATCTATTATTTCGAATATGTTGGCCATGCAGCCATCGGTATCCGACTATTTTTTGTTTGCTCTTCTTCTTCTGTTTATTTTTGTGAATGCGATTATTTCAGGTTCTGAAGCGGCTTTTTTTTCTTTAAAAAAAGCCGAAAACAAAAATATCCCCCGCCCTTCCCACCAAAACAACATTCGCATCAATTCGTCAGTAAACAAGCCTGAGGAATTGCTCACTTCCATTCTTATTGCTTATAATTCACTGAACATAGTTATTTTAGTCCTTACCTTCTATTTGTTGAACAAGCTACCCTATTTTGCAAACCCTACTTTATGGAATTATATAGGAGAAATAGCCATTGCCGCCGGTATAATCCTCATATTTGTGGAGATTATGCCCAAACTTTATGCTTCATCAAACCCAAGAAAATTCTCTGAACGATATTCCTCTTTTATTCAGGCAGTAAATGATACACTATGGCCTATTTCCCGGTTACTTGCCAAGTCGAATCTCTATGATAAATCTACAATTCAACGAAAACACGAAATTTCGATGGATGAACTTTCCAAAGCACTCGAGATCACATCGGATGAAAACACACACAAACAAGAAAAAGACATGTTGAAAGGAATCATCCGATTCAAAGATAAAACGGTAAACGATATTTTAGTTTCGCGTGCCGATTTGGTAGCACTCGACATAACCACACCCTTCAAAAAAGTTATCGATTTTATTATTGAAGCAGGATTTTCGCGAATTCCGGTTTATGAAGGAAATCCCGACTATATTAAAGGCATTTTGTATGTAAAAGACCTGCTTCCTCATCTTAACAAACCGGAAGATTTTCATTGGCAATCGCTTATCAGACCGGCTTATTTTGTGCCGGAAACAAAACAAATAGATGATTTGTTGGAAGAGTTTCGCACCAATAAAAATCACATTGCGATTGTAGTAGACGAATACGGAGGTACCAGCGGCATAGTTACGCTTGAAGATATACTGGAAGAAATTGTAGGCAATATCAGCGATGAATACGATGAGGATAAACCCCTTTATACCATAGCTTCCGACGGTTCTTACATTTTTGACGGGAAAACGCCTTTAGAAGATTTTTTTAAAATCACAGGCATACCTCAAACTGAATTCATAAATTATACAGACGAAGCAGAAACGCTTGCCGGCCTAATCTTGGAAATCAAAGGAAATTTTCCTAAACGAAAAGAAACGATCGTTTTTAAGAATTACAAATTTCAAGTGGAAGAAATGAATAAACGGCGAATTCTCAAAATACGGTTCATCCCAACCACAAAAAAGGAAAGCAAAGATGCTCATTAGAAATCAACATATCGATGAGAATTGCATTCTTGGTATTTGGGAAATAACGGAATCAAAAGAAGAGCTATTGGCATTGTATCCAAAAAATCTTCAACTGAAAGCCGCAAAACATATCACAAAAATGAAATCCGAAAAACGAATCATTGAGTGGTTATCGGTAAGGCTCATGCTTTTCCTTTTACTGAACGAAGAAAAAATGGTCTATCACAAAATCGACGGTAAACCCTATCTTATGGACAATTCGTATAATATAAGTATTTCCCATACAAACAAATACGCAGCAATACTCCTTCACAGGTCTAAAAAGGTCGGCATCGATATAGAGGAAATATCGGAAAGAGTCCATAAAGTCGCTTCAAAGTTTATTTCGGAAAGCGAATTTATTGACGAATCTCAAAAATCGATTCACCGTCTTCTCCATTGGTCGGCAAAAGAGACTCTATTCAAACTTATGGATGTCAATGAAATCGATTTTAAGCAACATCTCCATTTAGACAAATTCATTCCCGCTGAACAAGGCATTATAACAGCATCTGAAACCAAAACAAACGAAAAAAAACGATTCAACATTTTCTATGAAGTTTATCCGACATATGTACTCACATGGAGTATACAATAAAAAACCTAACAAAAACCCCGATATAAATTGAATCACAAAAATAATTTAATCTGCGCAAACCTTTGAATTTAAGAATTATTGTTATACCTTTGCAGCCTAAATTTCAAATAAAATTTTTTTGAACTAATTAAAAAACAATTAGCATGAACAATTACGAAACCGTTTTCATTTTAACTCCCGTTTTATCTGATGCTCAGATGAAGGAAGCGGTTGAAAAATTCAAAAACCTCCTTACGGAATTAGGAGCTGAAATTATTAATGAAGAAGACTGGGGATTGCGCAAATTGGCATATCCCATACAAAAGAAAACAACCGGATTTTACTACTTCCTGGAGTTTAAAGCCGAACCGTCAGCGATAGAAAAACTGGAAGTAAATTTCCGTCGCGATGAACGTGTGATTCGATTCTTGACAGTTAAACAAGACAAATTTGCGTTGGAATATGCCGAGAAAAGAAGAAGCAACAAACAACAGAAGAAACAGGAACCCTTTGCTGCATCAAAAAAAGCAACCCCTGTAATAGAAGAAGAAATAGAAATTGAAATTGAAACCGAAGAACAAGAGGAGAATTAAAAAATGGCTAAACAATCAGAAATCCGATATTTAACTCCACTTGCTGTGGATGTAAAAAAGAAAAAATATTGCCGTTTCAAAAAAAACGGGATCAAATATATCGATTATAAAGATCCCGAATTTCTAAAGAAATTCTTAAATGAGCAAGGCAAAATATTGCCACGCAGAATTACCGGCACATCACTCAAATTTCAGCGTCGTGTTGCACAAGCAGTGAAAAGAGCGCGTCACATTGCTTTGCTTCCGTACGTAACCGATTTAATGAAATAAAAAGGAGAAAATCAATTATGGAAGTAATATTAAAAGAAGATATACCCAACTTGGGCTACAAGGACGATATTGTGAATGTGAAGGATGGCTACGCGCGCAACTATCTTATTCCACAAGGAAAAGCATACATTGCTACTGAATCGGCAAAAAAAATGCTGGCAGAAAATAAAAAACAGCGTGCACACAAATTGGAACAGCTTAAAGCAGAAGCTCAAGAGATGGCCGATAAGATGCGCGATGTAATACTAACGATTGGAGCAAAAACCAGTTCTACCGGAACAATTTTTGGTTCGGTTACCAATATTCAGATTGCCGATGCACTTAAAGAAAAAGGTTTTGAAATCGACAGGAAAATTATTGTAATTAAAGGACCGGTAAAAGAAGTTGGCAACTACACAGCAATAGTGAAACTTCATAAAGAGATTGCCGTTGAAATCCCTTTTGAGGTAATTTCGGAATGATCTTTTCACTTTACGCATAAAAACGCGAAAGCGATAAATCGAGTAGGAGGAAAATAAAATAGTTTTCCTCCTATTTTATTTTTCTCCCGATGATTATTTCCAAGGTATCATGAGCAATGGTTAATTCTTCATTAGTGGGAATTACCAGAACTTTCACCTTTGAGGTTGGTTTACTGATCAATGCCTCTTTGGCACGAACCGAAGCATTTAATTCTTCATCGAGTTCCAGCCCTAAATATTCCATATTCTTGCAAACCTCGCTGCGGGTTGATGTCTGGTTTTCTCCTACTCCGCCAGTGAATACTAACATATCCAGTCCACCTAAAATGGCAGTATAAGAACCAATATATTTTTTTATACGATAGTTATACATCCGCATTGCCAATTTGGCCCGCTCATTCCCTTGTTCAATGACCGCTTCTATTTCTCGCATATCGGAAGAAACACCGGAAATACCCAGTACACCCGAAAACTTATTCAATAATCGAGAAACACCTTGTGAACTAAGATGTTCTTTATCCATTATATAAGTAATTACTCCCGGATCTACATCTCCCGATCGCGTCCCCATAATAAGCCCTTCAACCGGAGTCATTCCCATACTTGTATCGATAGATTTTCCATTTTTGATAGCCGTCACCGACCCCCCGTTTCCAATATGCGCCGTAATAATGCGCTGCTCTTCGTAAGGCACATTCAAAAATTCACATGCTCGTCTCGAAACATAACGGTGACTTGTGCCATGAAATCCATAACGCCGGATACCATATTTTTCATAAAGAGAATACGGTAATCCATACATATATGCATAATCCGGCATCGTTTGATGGAAAGCGGTATCGAAA
>Ga0208198_1001312_pt1 | contig 22302 bp, 19 predicted proteins | sample AD_JPNTR2_MetaG_FD_184446 | JGI IMG/M metagenome (GOLD analysis project Ga0208198, IMG submission 184446) | Active sludge microbial communities of municipal wastewater-treating anaerobic digesters from Japan - AD_JPNTR2_MetaG (SPAdes) (version 2) | ecosystem: Engineered > Bioreactor > Anaerobic...
TTGTTCAGCCTCATCTATGGTGAAAAATGCCATGTGGATTACGTTGTCTTCGTTTATAAGTGCAGAGCCTACCTTTTGTTTACCCTCAAACCTTATGTCCCATCCAAGACCCACTGATTTGTGCTTTAAACCTCCTTCACTGTAAGTACCTTTAAATCCATAGCCTCTTTTAATGTTATGTAATGACCGTTTCCTTCTGCAAAGACAGGTATGATGGCAAGGTTTTCGTATGAGATGATTTCACCGAGCCTTATCTTATCTATGAAGTCCTCCAGATACTTCTCCATGATATCTACCCCCTTATGGTTATTTAAGCTGTGTTAATTATAAACTATGAAGATGACAGCAGTATGTCAGGAAGAGGGAAGATTTTTTATAATTTATGTTTTTTTGATAAAAGGTCACTGGTGAGGGTTTTTTGGAATATGCATATCCTTTTTGTCTATATATTAATAGTGTAGATTTAAACGTCTCTATTATTCAATATCAATCCCCAACTGTCTTAATGATTCTTTTATATTCTCGTATTCATGTTTTGGTATTTCTCCGTTTGATGCCTTTATCTCGATTGAGAGTGTCTCAAATTTCATTTGAAGAAAGTTTAATATCCTTGAAACATCAGTCACTTTCCCTTTTGGAATATTGAATAATAGATTTACATGTTCTAATGTATCCTTAACTTTTTGAATTGCAGGCCCTTCTTTTTTATCCTCCCCTCTGAAATGCTTTTCTGATTCACCCTTTTCATCTTTTATAAACCCAGGCTGACCAGAAGGAGTTTTGTATTCATTTTTTTCTTTTGATTCTTTACATATTGTTTCACTGATAATAATTTCACTTTCGCTAAAGCCCATCCTTGCCTTTTCCTTAAAATATCTGCATACAGGTTGACTGTTTTCTAACTCCCCCAGACCAAATATGCCCTTTTCAACGCCATCCGAAATCGCCCTCTCAAGGACGCCTTTATCTACAATTCTTGGCTCACCAGGTGTCCTGTATCCAGCATTTAGAATCTGCTGTGTGAAAACAAACTGATTTTTGCCTAAGTACCTCTCCTTTATTACAAGAGGGACAAGCTGTTCAATGATCTCGTTGTTTGATTTCAGTTTATCATATACCTCTTCATCAATAGATTTCTGCATACCGTAGGTAGGAATACCAAGGTCATCCTTTTTATAACCATCCCTTGTGGGTATTGCAACATGTCTGTAGAGTCTGCGAAGGGCTTCTTTCAAATCCCCTTCCAATTTTTTGAGTTCAGTTCTTATCCCTTTTCTTTGTTCATCGGAAAGCGTGAGGGTCTTATCGTTGTCTATTGCCTGATAAGCCTTATACCTCTTTAATTGAGTTTCAAAGCCTGGCCGTTCAATCTCAGAAGGCAACAGGAAAAATACAATATTACAATTCACCCTTGGGCTTGCACCCTTGGTTTTGATAATCCCTTCTATTACCTCACGCCTTTCTTCTCTTAATATCACAAGTTTTAATTCATCTGTGTCAGGTATTGACGAAGAATTTTCTTCCCACATAAAAACCTTAAACCTGTTACCATGAATACTGTCTTTTAATAAATCATTCTCCAGCTTTGTAATCTCTTCATCCTTTACATTTTCCATCTTTGTTAAGATGATGCGATTTATATTGGGCTGGTTGGAGAAGAAATACTTATCGCCTTGAAATTGGAAGTAAAAAAGCCTGCCTTTTAGCTGTTCAACAGCCTCAGCAACTACGCTTGAGGGGTTATTAAGAGTTGTTGCAGAACGTTTTATCTCTGTTAAGGTTGCACCCCGTTCTGTCCCACCGGAGAAAGAATGGAGAAAAATCGTTGTTGCAGCTCTTGTAGCAAGCTGAAGCCCTTTATAGGCATCCCCTAAATTCTGATCCACCTTCTTACTTCCTGCATCGGCATCGGTTATATCCTGGGCAACAACACTGTTATACTCTGTTCCAATGTGCTTCAACAGTTCCTGCCTTATCTCCTGAGAAGATAGATTAAAATCGGAAAGCGAAATATATGGTATATTTTTACCCTTAACAGAATCAATAACCAGTGAAAGCAGTCTTAATACACCTCTTGTTCTCTGAAATGTGGGAAAACTACCCCATCTATGGTAAAGGATATCAATTACCTCAGGTAAAAAGGGATAGGAATCTAAAAATCTATCCCTGTATTCAGTAGGCTCCATCCCTGCGGGAAGAAGATTCTCTTTCTGGGCATATTCAATAAAACTCTTGATTATATTTTCTGCTTCTTCTGTGTCCATTGACGTAAAGAGTCGCCTGCGGATAACTTTTGCAATCTCCGATTCCTGCACAGGTGTATAAATCTTTTCAACTCTGCCCGATACTTTCTGCAACTGTGAAAATAGACGTTCAGCAGACTGGTCATAATGTTCAATCACACTTGATGGAAGTGTTACAATAAGACATGCTTTTTCAAGAAATCCTATTGTTTCAGTGAGTTCCTGCATAAATGCCATTGTCTGGTCGGCAAGGGTATTATCCTCTACCTTTACACCAGCAGCCTTTGTCATATACTCAAGCACTTCATCCATAAGGATAATCAATGGCTGATAGTTTATGATTAAATCTTTTATCCTGTCCCTTCCCGGTGCTGTTAATTCTGTGAAATTTTCATTTTTCCCTGTAAGTTGTTTTTCTATAATGCTCCACAGGGTGTTTTTTGCATCAAGGGCAGTTCCCACAACAACAACACAGTTTGCCTTCCATTCCTTTGCCTTGTGCATAATGGCTATGAGAGAATGGGTTTTACCCCCTCCAAAAGGGGTTTGAATCTGTATGGTAGGGTCTCCACCCTTGCCCTCAAGTCGTTTTTGTATTACCTGGAGTAGGTTCTCTAAGCCCTGGGTGAGATAGGTCTTTTCAAAAAAAGTAGATGGATCTTTGTATTCTTCTGGTCCACGATTGTGGTATGCCTCCCAGAGATCAGCAGCAAAAATATCCATTGTTAATCTTCCCTCAAGGATGTCTTTATGAGGGATTGCTATGGTATGAAAAGGCTTCATTTGAACAACTCCTCCGGTTGTTTTCTTTTTTCCTGTTTTATCTCACTTGATATCCTTTCCCTGCCTGCAAGAAAACCATCTAAAAGCTTCTTTTCTTTGCTCTCTATGGGTAAACACTCAGATATTGCCTGGGCAACCCTGTAAAAGGCATCACTTTTACCAAAGCCGCTTATCCTGAGCCTTGCAATCAGTTCATCCCTTTTCCCCTTTTCCCACAGGAGTAATACATGGTGCAGTACATCAATTAGTTCGTATGAATCTTCAAGGGTCTCTATTTTTCTATCCTGTGGACCTATAACACGGACAAATTCCTTTTCCTTTTTTATAAAGGTGCTTTTGTTCCAGTATTCTGTAAGGTCTATTCCACAGCTTGCAGCAAGTTTTCTTGCTTCATCAAATTGGACTCGTGCTTCTCCGTATTCCCATCGGTAAAGTACATAGAAACGAGTAAGCTCGTTTATTTCTCCAGCAAAGCCATTATGCAGTATTTTATGGACTGCATAATCTGTGGCGATCTTGCGGATATCTTCGAGCATTATATCTGCACGGATAATATTTCCGCTGTAGTCCATGACCTTTTCGTATTTACCAAATACCTCTATTCCAGCACCAATGGCTGCAATAAAAAAGTCTGCCCCTCCAACACCTTCTGCCCAGAGACGGTCGAGTTTCTGATTTAAATATTGCTTTAATTCGTCTTTTACTTCATTATAAAAACCGGTAGGATTTCTTTCCATCTTACGGGCTACAATGTAAATTGATGAAGCAAGCGCTGCTGACTCATTTGCACGCAATCTTGATTGCATTTCTGTATTTACAGGCCAGGAGGCATTGACAACAAGTCCACTATCGAGCAGGGCATTGATCACTGTTTCCCAGCCAGCAGTTGACTTATGAGCATACACAATTACTGCTATTCCATTAGGTTTGAGAATACGGTACATTTCTTTGAAAGAGAGAGCAAGTTGTTCCTCAAAGAATTTCATTCCAGCCTCAAGTCCACCTTCTTTTTGAGTATACGCAACAATCTCTCCACTTTTAGGAGTTAGGGGTGTTAAAAAAAGCTCGGGATAGAGATGACCAATACTTCTTTTTAACCAGACGTAGAAAAAATCTGAAAGGTAAGAATAGGGCACATTGTCATAATACGGCGGATCAGTAAGCACAGCATCAAAGTAATTGTCGGGATAGGGAAGATGGGTGGCTGAGGTATTGGAGACAGTGGGAGTGGGGGAATGGGGAATGGCCACTGGGGAATGGGAAAGATGTGAAATTACTTTTAAATAATATTCTTGTCCTGTTGAAAAACCACCAGAAGAATTACTGAATGGATTTAGTTCTATAAAATCCCATAGCATTGGAAGAGCTTGTCTAGAGTATAATTGTTTTATTGCTTCTGAAGTATTTTCCCAACGAGCAAGAGTATTATTAAAAGCACACAACATGTCTATAGTTAACCCCAAATACACAGCAACAGCTTTGGCGAATTCTTCGATTATTTCTTTTCTTTCCCCTATTTCCCATTGGCTATTGCCTATTTCCCTCATCTCCTCATACGCTCTTCTTACTGCATCGCAGAAAGTAAGCAGACTTAAAAGCTGGCGAGGGTTAAAGAGATCACCCCATTTGTTCATTCCATAACCTTGAATACGAAAGCCAAGAGTTCCTCTTGGGGGCAATTCCTCATCCGGCCCGGGTTCGATGCCCCATTTTTCTCGTAGTTCTTCTATTTTCTCCTGTAAAGCATTTTTTGCCTTTTCAAATACAGCAATATCTTTATCTGTTGCAAGCCGGTAGTGCTTACCTGTTGAGACAGGAGATGGGGTATTGCCATTGGTAAATACGGGAGATGGGGTATTGCCATTGGCCAATAGGGATAATTTCCTATTTTCTATTGCCTGTTCCCTATTCCCTGTCTTCCTATTGGCTATTCCCCATTCCCTATTGGCTATCTCCCATTGCCCATTTCCCGCTGTATACACTACAGCAATCACTCGTTCGCCAGCTTTTCCACTCTGGAAGAGTTTTCTTGTGGTTTTGTCGTCAATCACACCACCGCAGGCAGGGCACCGCACATTTGCTCTTGAAACAGTACCTTCTTCAGGGTCAAAATCCTGAGGCCAGGGCTTGTAACCTTTTATATTCTGAGCCACGATTTCAAATTCCACAGGTTTGCCTGCGCCTTTTGAAACAGGATGAAGCGCAATTTTCTTTTTGTCTTTTTTAGCAAGCCACCAATTTGCAGTTAAAGGGATTTCTACACCACAAGAAGGATTTTGACACGGTATAGTTCTCATCCAGTAATAACCAACTGGAATTTCGTTATTTTCTGTTTTGTAAAATTCAGATAGTTCTTTTCTTGCTTCTTCTAATACCCAGTTTCCCCAATATTTAACGGCGGCCAATAGGGGATTGGAGATGGGAGATAGGGTTATTTCTTCTCCAAAGAGCGAATCAGAGAAAGTAACATCTTGCCGATTGTTGAAGTTTGTTGAAGAATCTTGTTTGTTATTTCTTTCGGAAGATACCCTAAGTTCTGAGAAAGGATTATCTGTGTTTCTAATTCGTATAGAGACCCCCTCGCTATTCGGAGGAATTGGATATATTCCTTTGTCGTGTTCCGCCCCCATCCCTCTGCTATGTTTGAAGGAATCGAAATTGCCGCTCTCTGAATCTGAGAAATTATACCGAATTTCTCCTCCTGTGGAAATTGTTTGGTTATTTTGTATATTTCTTTTGTCAATTCCATACCCATTTTCCAAACATCCAGATCCTGATAACTTTGTATGTTCATTTTTATTTTCCTCTGCATTTGTTTCTTGAATAAAAATCAATTTTCCATTTTTAAAGCCCCATTTACCATTTCCCAGTGGCCATTGCCCGAACTTCTGTGGAAATTCAAGAGTTGCTTTCTCTATTAAAACTGCAACTGGATTATACTCATTTGCGTACACTTCACAACCTAATCGAAGTGCTTCAAGCGGTATAGACCCTCCCCCCGCAAAGGGATCAATGATTTTAGGAGGAATACCACCATTTGCATCTCGAATATTTTTAATAGCCTTTTTAAGAAGATCTTCTCTATTAGAATTTTCCCATTTAGCGAGTTCAATTATAAAATTTCTATGTTTTTGCCACTCTAAAGTATCTTCTGGCATATCGATCAAACTTGCATAACATATTGCTCTACTTACAGCTAATGGTTTTCTTGACCACCATATATGCAGAGTAGAAATATGGCCATGCCTGATATTTTTCTCTTTGGCTGAGATTTCACCTACTTCTTTTACTGGAAAGGACTCTTCGACAAAGCGTTTATTACTCATATATTAATCCTTAATTTTTGTTATCTTTTTAGTGCATCTGCTTATCATCATGATTCCTTGCGTAATCGCCATATAATTCCCAGAATCGCCAAGTAAATGCCAATACAAAAGCATAAAATGTGCAACTTATGTGCAATCGTTGTGCAATATATGCAATTAATGTGCAATTTCATAAAAAGCTCCTGCACCTTTTTTACCACCTACTCTTATCATTCACTCCGATGATCAACTTACCACCACCAGAATTTGCAAAAGCTGAAACTACCTTAAGATGATCATCCTTAAAATATTCTTTAAATTCGATATATTGATCTTCTTTCAGATTATGTCCTTTAGTTTCTTCTGGAGGTGACTCTTTTTTATACCTGTCACTTCTCATACCTTTATACCTTTGTTTAATATTTCTATGCCATCTATTATGTATCGAACCATCTCAATCTTTTCTTCTGGTTTTAAGATTGCAGCAGGATTGGGGATAATGTGGAGTTCAGGACTCGTTGAAGCATTAAATACAACGTACAGATAATAATCATCACCGAAGCGCTGGGCCTTAAACCATTCATTCTGGGTAAGGGCAATGGCACCTGTCTGGGCTCTTGCCTTGACTTCTATATAGCGAATATTATTATTTTTATCAACTGACCTTATATCAAATCCTAAATTTTCGTTTGACACATCTTCAGGGATTCTTTCCTGTTTTTGTTCATATTCCATTGCAATACGCATCCCTAATGCCTCTATCTCTTTATCGCTTATCATCTCCCGGGATGTTTCGGGATAAGGCTTTATACGAACAATACCCAGAAAGGTGGGCATACTCATGGTGAGGTTTTGCTCTTTCTCTATAAGATTTATTAAATCCTTTAGAGCCTTTTCATATTCTACCTTTCTTTCCTGTTTGTTTCTGATTGCAAGGTCAACATTTTCCCCTTTATTTTTTCTATCTTCAAGATCGATAAGGTCGCCATCGAGTTTTAATATGAGATAATCCAGTGACTTTATACCATATTTTCTTTTTATCTCGCTCTGTCTCTTTCTTTCCTGGGTAAGCTCTTCTTTGTATTGCTCCAGGGATTGAATCGCTAACGCCTCTGCTTTATCTTTCAATGCCTCATAATCTATTATTACGCCCTCTGATGGAAAATTTTCTTCTGCCAGGTCCCAGAGAATAGAAGGCGGTATTGGTTTGATCTCTTTTTCATTTACAAAAAAGGAAAATAATCTCTTTCCTGCAATTTCACCTGTTCCGTCTTTTATCTCACCTCTGTAAAACAGAATTGTGCCATCTAACTTTCCATCCGGGTCATAAAAGGTGGCGCCTGAATAGATTGAATCAAGGAGGTCTTTTTCGACCCACTCAAGGACTGCCTCAAAGAGAGGGTGGCCAAAGGATATAAATTCAACGGATGGATTTTTCTTTGATACCTCTTTGTCAAAAGTAACCTTTGAATAGCTCTTTAAAATACTACCGTAAGTCTTTTTAAATGCCTCATCCTCGGCGATCTTCCTAATAAGGAATGGTATTGAATCAATGGCAATAAGTCCCTTTTCGAGCCTTCTTATTCTGCCCCCCGCCTTTTCAAATGCTTTTATAAAAAAGCTCTGGGTGTATTCCGGTATCAAACGATGTTCTTTTGCTTTCTGGGCAAGCTCCCTTAAACTTGTATAATCTATAAAGTGGGTAGCAAGGGTTTCTCCAAGGTTTTCTTTAACCTTTGCTATATACTCTTCGTCTACTTTTATATCTATGATTTTTAGAATTTCATCTATGTCTCTTGCATTTACTGCTGCATCTGTTATTGCCTGTGCAAACTGTTTGCTATCTATGATATCACCCAGGACATCAAAAACTTTATCACTTCCAATGGCATTTCTTATCTCTTCTATTTTCTCAAATAGCTTTGTGAGGACAAGCCCTTCCCTGGTATCACTTGCAACAAGATTATGAATAAATACCTCACGGGTCTGACCGTATCTGTGGATGCGTCCCATTCTCTGTTCCAGTCTATTGGGGTTCCAGGGTATGTCATAGTTGATCATCAGATTGCAGAACTGTAAATTGATGCCTTCACCGGCTGCCTCTGTGGCAACCATGATTTCTGTTTGATTTTTAAAAACAGTTTCAGCATTAACTCTATCCTGGAGTTTCATTGCTCCATGAATAGTATTTACAGAATACCCCCACTCTCGTATTTTCCTTTCAAGATACTCAAGGGTATCCCTTGATTCGGTGAAAATGAGGATTTTCCGTTGTGATTTTTCCTGAACTTTCTGGCTTAATTCAGAAAGAGATTCTTTTAATTTCTTGAGCTTAATTTCCTCTTCATTTCTTATAATCTCTGATGCCTTTTGTATGAGTGTGTCTATGGTCTGAATTTCCTTTTGAAGTTCATCTTTTGTCTCTGCAATACTTATTGTTTCCCATTCTGATTCCTTCTGCCAGCGTTCCTGCTCGGACATCTCTTCAATCTCTTCTATGTCGGGGGTTTCATTTATTGCAGGGGGATGGGCAGAATCCTTTAATAGTTCCTCAAGTCTTTTCTTTCTTCTCTCTAAGGATCTTAAAAGGGCAAATGTGCTTGAAGCTAATCTTCTCTGAAGTATGACCAGGGCAAAGGCAACATTGCGTTTTGTATTTTTTTTAATTGCAAGATTATATTGATTTTCCACATATTTGGAGAGTGCATTGTACAACTCCTTCTCGTTGGGAGAAGAGGTGCCTAAATCAAAGGAGATGGTTTTAACATATCTTGGAAGAAATAAGGGTTTGCCTTCAAAGTCTCTTAAATCTTCTTTTATTCTTCTTATAAAAAGCGGATTGTCTTTGTTGCCTATGGACTCCTTTACCATCTCGTTCGTAGCGAAAAAACCACGTTCAAGCAAGTCGAGAAATAATCGGAAGTTTTCTGGATCTCCCTTATGGGGAGTGGCAGTGAGAAACAGAAGATGATTTGTAATCCCTGACAGGACTTCCCCCAATCTATACCTGTCAGATTTATCTATCTTCTCGCCGTATCTGTAAGCACTCATTTTGTGTGCCTCATCCACGATAACGAGGTCAAAGCTTGTGGCAGCCAGTGTAGGTAGCACATCTTCTTTCTTTGCAAAATCCATGGAGGTAATAATCTGGTTTTCCTTTTCCCATACATTGGTTCTGTAGCCAGCATCAAAACGGTTTCTATCCACTATTTCAAACGTCTCATCAAAACGTTCTTTTAGCTCTCGTTGCCATTGGTCCTTTAAATGTCCGGGGGTAACTATAAGGATTTTCCTTACAATGCGCCGTAATTTAAGTTCTTTTATAATTAACCCTGCCATGATGGTTTTGCCTGCACCAGGGTCATCGGCTATAAGGAACCTTATGTGAGGGAATTTTAGAATATAACCATATATGGCCTCAATCTGATGGGGAAGGGGGTCAACCTTGGATATGTTCATTGCAAGTAGAGGGTCATAAAGTGATGCATATCTATATCTAATAGCCTCCAAGGATAAAAAAACCTTCCATGCCTCTTGAGTAAAAAGGGCATGGGATGTAGTAATTTTAATATTCAATAATTCTTGCAAAGGTATGACCTGGTCAATGTGCTGTTCTGTTTTTGCTGTAGCCCCAACAATACGGATATATTTATTGCTTTTTGTCTCTATCATCTTAACCAAAACAGGCTCATTCCATAATGGACCAGAGATTAAATCACCTGTTTTTATTTGATAGGCCATAGTAAGTGGAGATTTTTCTGATTCATTATACTCTGTCATAGGCAAAACCCCTTTTAATGTTACAATTTTATTTTTGTTCCATCAACAGTACATTTTTAAAAATTATCAAAACTTTGGTTTTTTCTACTTCTGATTTGTCAATAGTGTTCTGAACTTTTTTATCTATCCCCACCATGATTTACACACAGACTCAAAAGGTTTTAGACATTATATCATGGCAATTATGACAGCAGTATGTCACTGTGGATAAAAGTCAATGGTTGTTTTACCAGTTGCTTCGGTATCATACCTGTAATCCTTTCAGCTCCTTCTTCTGTCAGTTCATATTCAGAATATTCAAATTCCATTGAGGGCTCTTCCTCAATTATTAATCTGTTTGTGGTATTGAGGATAAGTCTCACAAAATCTGTATTAATCTTAAAATCAGGTGCAATACATTCTGGATAATCACGGCATATGAGGTCAAAAACCTTTTTCTCAAAAGGAATCTTTTTCTTTTTGCCCGAGGCCCTATTCATACTCATGGCTTATCATCTCGTCTTTTTCGATAAAGGACTTTTTTTCTTCAGGATATCTCAATGTCAGATTCAAGGCTAAGGGTTATTTTAAGGCATTATTATTATTTTTAAATTCCTCTGGCATATCCTTATAAGACATAAGCCCCTTATTTCCATTACTGGAATAAAGACATTTTTTAGTCTGAATAATTAAACCCTTTATATATTATCCCAAAGTCAATACCTGCAATCACTTTATTTTTGTATTTTTCTTTTATTTGAGATAATGCACTTTTTAACTCCGGAGAATTCACACCATTATTCAATGCAAGGTATGCCTCTGTGTATGCAGAGAGTTCATCTGCTGCCTTTATTAGTTCTCCATCCTTTGGATTAAAGGCATCTTTGTTGTATTTTTTTGAGATCTCCTCTGAGGTTACCCCTATTGTTTTATCATCTACGGTTACTGTGCTTAAAAATTCATCCTCCGTGTACATTTTAATATCCTTAAGCCAATGAGGGGGCAATAGCGTATAGACCTCCTTTTCCATCTGCTCTTTCTCATATTCTTTTATCAGTTCTTCAAGCCCTTCTATGGAGCGTTTAACCGGTGAGATGATATCCCTTGTTAAAACCTCTGGCAGGTCATGGAACAGTCCTGTAAAATAGTTATTGATGCATCTTTTCTGGCAGGCATTTATTGTAAGGGATAACAGATAGGATATAATGGCTACTATGAGCATGTGGCCCAAGACAGATATGCGGGGGTTCATGTTTATATGGTTCCATCTCAGTTGAAACCTCAACTGGCCACACAGGTCTATGAAGTTTCTGTATCTTCCATACAGGGCAAGGTTTTGTATGCCTTTTAAGTCGTAGTATCTTTCCTGTCTTTCCTCAAGGTGTCTTTTTATCTGTGGTATCTCATAGCCATCTGGGTTTGCCCGCTCTATTATGTTAAACTCCCACATCGTGGCATAGAAATGGGCAGCGCTCAGGATTCTTTTGTTTATTGTATTGTCTGATGTGGCAAAGTGATTCTTGAATCTCTCAATAAAACCCTCACCAAAGGAAGAGATAATGGGTTTTAGCTGATGGAACACCCATTTTTTGAGTTCCATGTATTTTTTTTCATCTTCCTTGATTCTATTGAATACCTGAGGTTTTAAATCAGTAAGGACTATCCTCTGGAGGAGTTCAAAAAGCCCGCCTTCTATGATTTCTATCCAGCTGAATCCCTCTTTTTCTTCATCAAATTTACCCAGGAAATAGGCAATGATCATCTTGTGTGCCTGTTTGTCCAGCTCCCTTAACTCACAGGGCCTTATCTTATCATTCCATCGCTGCATGCTGGCAGCATTGAAGAGCTTTAAGATGAAGGTATTATTTATCATTTTCTGAAAGGATACAGATAAAAAGAGAGATTTTCAAGGTCTATCATATAATCCACGCAAGGACAATAACAGCCACAGATATAAAAAATACTGCCAGAGAGAATAGAATTTTTATAACAGCAGATGCATTGATCTCATGAGCAATGCCTATAAGTATACCCACAGTAAAGCCATCAATGATTAAGACCTGGAGTGTTTCATTCATGAAGCACCATCCTGAGCATTAAAATTCTATCCCTTTTTTATGCCAGCCGTTGACCATTTTAATTGAGTAATGTATCCTAAAGGCAATGACAGAATCAAGGAAGGCAACATATACATCAGCAGTTAAGATAGCAAGGCTCATTTCCATGCTCTCCCAGGCGTGGAGGCCCATGTCCCTGGAGCAGATAACAAATATCCTCGGGGTTTCTCCAAGGACCCTTGCACGCTACAGAAAGGCATTAAATGAACACCTCTCATCCCCTGACGGCAGTGACTTTATAAAGATTATAAGGGAGGGAGGCAAAGAATACTGGTTTCTTTCAGACCAGGTGGACATAAACACTGCAAATGGCTTCAGGATTATATCAGTATTTGTGGTAAAGACCCTGCTTAAATTTCTTGAAGGCACAGTAATTAAGGACAGCATAGACAGTATATGGAATACCATAGCAGGGCAACTCCCGCCTTCAAAGAAAAAACAGCTCGAATACTTTGACAGAAAGATAAGATATACAGGCTTTGGGGCAAAGCAATACGAAGAAAAGGATATCATACTTGCCTCAGTGTTAAGGGGGCTTCTGCATCAGAACAAGATAGAGATTAACTATGTATCAGGTGCTGCATCAAAGACAAAGAAGCGTATCATCCATCCTTACACACTTCTTTTACACCGTGATGCCCTTTATCTTAATGCATACGATGAATCAAACGAGGATATAAGGACATTTCTCATTGACAGGATAGAGGATGCAAGGGTTTTAAAAGAAACCTTCAGGTATCCAAAGGATTATAATCCAGAGGCATTAACAGAAGGCTCATTTGGTGTATATGATTCAAGAGGTAAGAAACCTTTTACAGTAAGGGTTGCCTTTAAGGCATATCTATGGGATTACATAACCACAAGACAGTGGCATCCTACCCAGAGGTTCAAACCCGTTGATAATGGATGGTTCATCATGGAGGTGGATATATCCCATTTAACAGAATTTATCCCCTGGGTTCTTGCATTCGGTAAGGAGGCAAAAGTCCTTGAGCCAGATCCTCTAAAAGAGACCATCAAACAGGAGCTTAATGAGGCCTTGAGATATTACTGAAAACTTTCAAGATAAAGGCATCTAAATGATTTATGTCAGGGGGAGTTATCCCCCCCTGACAGGTTTTATTTATCCCTCTGCCATATCTTTTGCCTTTTTCTCTATATCTTCCTTGGATGGTGTGGGGATGCCGTTGGTTGTTGCATATTTAATCAAATTATCACTGAAGTTTTTTACACTGCTTGCCTGGGGTGGAATCTCTTTAACAACGAACTGAGAGACACTTATTACCTCTTTGACCTTTCCTGCCTGAGTAATGGATGCCTTCTTTAGAGCATCCTGGGCCTCTTTTAACAGGTCAGAGGCATTCTTTGCAGCAATACCATCCATGATAACACCGGCACCCATATGGAGTAATGATTCATTGAGAAATTCCTTTGCCTTCTCTTTATTTAATGCTGAGTTCAGGTCAATCTTATTGAGAGAATTTGTTGCATCATTTGTCACACCTACAAGGTTTTTTACTGAATCCTGGCTTTTATCATCTTTTGCATTTTTTATACTCTGCTCAAGTTTTTCTGCCATCTCTTTGTGACCTACAGCCTGTGCAATGGGCACCAATGCCTGTGCAAAGGATATGGTGGCTGAACGGACATTATCAAGGAGTTTTGCTGACCTCTTTGAAAGCCCCTCCACATCCACCTTTGCCTCTTCGCCACCTTTTTTACCACCAAAACCAAACTGGGCCTGTGCTATAAGTGGTAGAACAAGAAATAAACCAATCAACAACAGATAAAAAACCTTTTTCATCTTACTCCTCCTTCATAGTTTTTTTATTACCAAGGCTACGCCTCTGGCATCCTATTTAAATATGTATTTTATTGTCCCTCCTTCATAATATGGGCCTTCAAATTCTCTTTCTGAGAACCCGGGTCTATCTCCTAATCCATCAATTATGGCATCCCCTAATTTGTTTCTGCTGCCTTTGTAAGATACCTCAATGCGGAGGACACCCTTATCACTTGTTTGATTGCGTATCTCAGCCAGAGACTCTATTGTTTTTAGAATGGGACGTTGCTGGGAGCGGGCGCTTTTTATGTTATGAACCTCTATAGTAAAAAACTGACCCTCTGATGCCCGCCTCTCCCATTTCTCAAGGGTTTGATTGGCAAGGGTCCTTGCGGCAAGCACAGAAATTGCCTTTATTGCCTGGGTCTCTGCATTTTCTCTACTTGAGCTTGTCGCTTTTGTAGTATCAACATAGGAGGCTACTATGTCACCGGAGTTTACATCTATAATCTCTACATCTACCTGTGCCCTGGCAACAACATTACCTGTGGCTGGTGATGTCTCATAATCAATTATCTTTGCCTCACCCCTGGCAACAAAGTTTGCACCTTCTTTTTCTGCCTCTCTTCTTACAGCACTTCTATCAAATATATCAATGCTTGTTTTCACAAGGCTTTCTGCCATAACTATTTCCCTTGCCTTATCTGTTGCCTTTGTATCAAACCCCTTTTCATTAAATTCCTGCTGGAAGGAAGTAATGATTGCTGGGTCTGCATACTTCTTCCATTCAGTCTCGCTTAATCTCTTTGCTGAACTGCTGCTTCTTGTAACTTTAAGTGAGGCATCTTGTGATGCTGATTCATCCAGTTTTGCCCTCACACTCCCCGAGTCTCTCTCTGAATATCTTGCTTCTCTCTCCTTGGATTGGGATACATCATATGAGCCCCTGCCTGATTTGCTGTATGAACCTTTATAAGAGGCACTGCCTCTTCCTTCGTAGGTCCTGTATCCCGATGCATCACCTGAGACAGTTACAGAGTCATCGGATGCCCTGGCTCTGCCTGTTGCCTGAATGCCTGCAGAGCCTCTTTCACTTCCTGAGAGTTGCGCCTCTACACTGCCTGAACGAGAGCCAGATGCATCGTATCTTACACTGCCAGAATCCCTTGAGCTTGAACCAAAGCGGGCCTCTGAACTTCTTGATGTATCATAGCTGCCATCTACACTGGACTGACCTTTGTATCTGCTTGATACATCTACCTGGTCTGTCCTTGTAGATGACTCACCCCTTTCACCTATCTTTTTCCATGTGGTCAGGACAAATGCTATAGATGGTCTGCCCAATGCTGCACTTGCCTTGCTCAATCTCTTCTTGAATGCCTCACTTATCCTTTCTGTCATCACCTTTGCATTTAAAACCACCTCAAATCTGTCGCCGCTTACAGTCTCCTTTAATATGTCATAGCTTTTAACAAAACCCTCTGCATTGGATGTGACCTCATCCTTTACTGTCTGGAAGTCCTTCATCTCTGTCTGGCTTTTAATTATTGTGCCCACAGCCATCTCCACTGCTGACCTCAGTGCATCTTTAATGGCCAATTTTTTTGCCTCATCCTCGCTTATGCCCTTTATGGGTGCAGAACCCTTGACCCTCACATCCCTGTATTGCTCCTGGGCAGAGGATAGGTTAAAAATCAAGAGAGTTAAAAATAAAACCAGGGTTATAATCTTTGTTATCTTCATATATTGCCCTCCTTTACAGCCTTATGGGTGAGTTTGTGTATAAGGTCGAAAAACTCAAATTTATCTATGGTCTGCTGGATGCCAGGGACAATGTTTACTGAGGATACCTCATCATATTTGACAGATATATTTTTATCAGGGACATCTACCTTGAGCCATGCCTTGTATGCCCATATCTCATTTACATTATTGCCCTCCACCATCTTTGAGTTAAGACCTGTCAGATCCAGCATAATGGGGTATTTGGGCTTGGCCACTGAAAATTTATATTCTTTTTCATCCTTCACAAGGATGGCAAAGCTCTCTCCTGTAGCCCTGTCATCTATCCATTCACCGCTTATCTTCGATGGAAGCACAGCCTTGCCTGCCTTATCTACAAGGAAGTCAGAAAACCACTGGGATACCTGGCTACCAAGCTCTTTTTCTTTGAAGATTTGCTGGGCCTTTTTGGATGTAATCTTAAAGTCAACTACCTGATATGTCTCATCTGTAAGGCCTTTTATAAAGCGTGTATACCAGGACATATCTTGCGTTGGTCTAAAATTACCATCCGGTTTTACCTTTGACTCATTCCTTGATATATCTCTTATTGTACCCTTTCCAGCATCATTACCATCTTTATCGATAAATGTTATCTTCTGCCCCATATCCAATCCGCTGGTTAAGCCCCTGTCTATTATTACTAAATCCCCTGTTGTTTTTATGTTGCCTGTGATTGTTCCTATACTGATTTTATTGAGTCTTTTTACAAGGTGTTCTTCTATGGTCTTCTTCGCTGTATTTATGAATAGCTCATCCTGTTCATCTTCTGTTAAAGGCTTTTCGCTGTTATGGACAGAGTATCCTACAAGGGGGACAGAATAAACGATTGTGTTTCTGTACTGGTTTGGTTCATCTTTTACAGTCTGGTATATGATGAGGACTATGCCTGCATTTGCTATTGTCTTGTATATATCTGCCACAGGGGTTTTATAGGTCTCAAGAGCTATATCATCCCTTGTTATGGCAAGGGCAAGGGAAAAGGGGTGGTCAAATTCTCTCTTTCTTTGCTCAGTGTCTGTTTCAAAGAGGATATTAAAGGAGAGATTCTCATTGATCTTTTGAAGGGCAATAAGGGCAACTCTGCCGAGATTTTTTGGATTATCTGGAGGATATTTTTTTTGAATCCTTGAAAACACAGGAAAGTTATCTTGCTTTCCAGCAGTCCAGAGGCCTCCATAGGCAACATTTGCCTTTTCAGCATGGGCAGGAGGAGGGGTAAGGGATAGAAAGCATAAGAGGATAGAAAATAAAAATGCATGATACAGATACCATTTTTTGATAATGGGTGTATTTTTCATTGTGCCCTCTGGTTAAAAGATTTTTTTGATTTTATTTAATATGGCCTTTATGACAACGGCTGACATTTTTTTGTTATAGAAAAAATTTTTTGAGACTTGCAAAAAAGACCTTCTGTCCTGGTGAATAAATTCCTGTTTCAAGCTATTTTATATTGACAAAACAAATTTTTATAAGGCATAAAAAAGAAAAGGGGGTTATCATAATCAATGCTTGAACCGTGGCATATATGGGTTATTGCAGGGCTTCTTCTCTGGATAATAGAGATATTTACCCCTGGATTTGTAGCAGGTGTCTTCGGCACAGCATGCCTTATTACAGCATTCTTTGCCTGGTTAGGTTTATCCTATCTTATCCAGCTTCTTGTTTTTGCAATAGTAACAGGGGCCATGACCCTTGGTATAAGACCCATTGTCCTGAAACATATCAACAAAAACAAGGAAAAGGCCAAAACAAATGTGGATGCCTTAATAGGCCAGACAGGTATGGTAACTGAGGCAATAGACAGTAGCAAGGGGATGGGGTATGTAAAGGTAGGTGGTGAGACCTGGCGGGCAGTTACTTCTGATGATACCTATGTTGGTGAAGGGGAGAGGGTGAGGATAAAAGACATAGAAGGTTGTAAGGTCATTGTTGAAATAATACCAAAGAAATAAAGGGGGTTATATGAGTGTTTTAGGGATTATTGTATCTATCTTTGTCCTTTTTATTATCATATTTGCCATTAAGGGATTTAAGATTGTCCAGCAGTCTGAGACCATGGTTATTGAACGTCTCGGTCGTTATCACAGAACCCTGTCCTCTGGCATCAATATCATCTGGCCCATCTTTGATAAGCCACGCACCATTGAATGGAAATACACAAAGACAGACCCCAGTGGAAGGACAATAATAAGGAAAGAAACCATAAGCAGAATTGACCTCCGTGAGACTGTGTATGACTTTCCCAAACAGAATGTTATTACCAGAGACAATGTGGCAATAGAGATAAATGCCCTCCTCTACTTCCAGATTACTGATCCAAAAAGGGCGGTCTATGAGATAGCAAACCTTCCCGATGCCATAGAAAAGCTCACCCAGACTACTCTTAGGAATGTAATAGGTGAGCTTGATTTAGACCACACCCTTACCTCCCGTGACACGATTAATCAAAAGCTCCGTGCCATCCTCGATGAGGCAACAGACAAATGGGGTGTAAAGATAAACCGTGTTGAACTCCAGGATATAATACCCCCTGAGGATGTAAAGGTGGCAATGGAGAAACAGATGCGGGCAGAGCGTGACAGGCGGGCCATGATACTGGAGGCAGAGGGACACAAACAATCAAAGATACTGGAGGCTGAGGGTGTCCGTCAGGCAGAGATAAACAAGGCTGAGGGTATAAGACAGGCTATGGTTCTCAAGGCATCAGGGGAGGCAGAGGCAAGGATAAAGATAGCCGAGGCAGAGGCAGAGGCAGTAGCAAGGGTATCCAAGGTGATAAAGGAAAGTGGTGGTGACCCTACTGCCTATCTTATTGCCCTCAAATATATAGAAGCAATAAAAGAAATGGTCAGCGGCAAGGACAATAAGGTTATATATATACCCTATGAGGCCACGGCTATACTTGGTGCAGTGGGCAGCATAAGGGATATGTTCTCTTCTGTCCAGAAGACATAATTTTAAAGCCAGTTTGATAATATAAATTCAGGGCCTCTGCAGGATACTGCAGGGGCCTTTTTTAATATCTCTGTCAGCGGCTGGCATAAGCTATGTTATAAAAACATCTAACAATCAAGAGGGGGTATAAAATCATGGCATACTATGCAAAATTAATTGGTGAAAAATGTTATCTCTCTCCCATAAATATGGAGGATGCAGAATTGTGGGCTATGTGGCACAATGATTTAGAGGTGGCCATATACAACGGCCATGAGGCATATACACCTATCCCTGCAGACAAACAGAGAGAGATGATGGCAAACCTGATCCAGTATCAGGAACATGCCTTTAATATAATAGATTTAACAACTGATAGACCCATAGGTTACTGCTTTGTCTATGACATAAGCCACATAGACAGGACAGCACAGCTGTCCATGACAATAGGGGATAAGGCTTACTGGAATAAGGGATACGGATATGATGCCTTAAACCTCCTTCTTGACCATGCCTTCAATCTCCTTAACCTGAACAATATTATGGTAAGGGTATATTCTTTCAATGAAAGGGCCCTGTCTTGTTACAAAAAGGCAGGGTTCAAGGAATTCGGCAGAAGGAGACAGGCAAGGATAATAGGAAATAATATCTATGATATGGTCTTTATGGACATCCTTGCCAGTGAATATAAATCAGCGTATGTGGAGAGGTTCCTGAGGTAGGGGTTTTTCAAATACCTCTGGATTCTATTAATTCTCGGACAATCTTATAGCAATCATTTATATGTTTATCTATAATGAGCTTCATGGCAGTAAAGCTTATAGTTACTGAAATTGCCTGACCTAATATGGGGACATATTTGGCTGCCTGTTTTGCAGTAATCCTTATACCCATCTTTTTGAGTAACTGGATTATAATCTCTTTTGTTATGTATTTACCCACCATGTCCGCCCCCCACTTCTTTATCAACTCATAGATGGCAATGGAGACATTGGGTTTATATTCGTCAATCTGGTCCTTTGAGAGCCCGAATTTTTCGCTTATGGCAGGTATTACCTTCATAAGAAGGGCAATATCAGTTGTCACATCAGCTAAGGGCACAGGCACCAGGGAAGCGCAAGAGGACATAACCGCCCTTTTGGTTGCCATGTGCCTGCACTCTTTTCTTATTGCATCGAGTTCTTCTATACTATTTGGTAACACGATCCATAATTATAGATGGTTTGTAGTTTTTTCTCAAGGATTCAAGGATCATATCAATGGCCTTTTCTTCAGGGATGCCCAGTTCATTAGCTATATCAAGAAGGATGCTGACCTCTTTCTCTCTTATTTTATTGTCCCTTGCAATAAGGGCTGTCAGCATGGAGTATAGATATGTTGTGTCTGATTTGTTTTGCTCCTTTATAAGGGACAGGCTGTTTTCAAATATGTTACTTACTTTTCTGTTATCTATGGCATCTTTTATTATATCCCTCGGGTCTATGTGATACCACGACAGTAGGTCAAGCAAGCACATGTTTTTATAGGCATCCCATCCATCCTCTGCGGTCATAATAAGATAGCCTGAAGAAAGTAGAAATTCAAACTCTGCATTTTCTATTTCGTTTTTTGGTCTGGTTTGCAGTTTTTCAATGAGCCTGGAAGTCTCTTCTATAAGATTTGTATCTTCCATGTACTGTCTTTTATCAATAAAATAGCTCCTTGTGGATGAGTTAAAGAATGCCTCAAGGGCCTTTGTCCTTACAGGCCGTGAAGGGTGATAATTCATTGCGTATGTGTTATTCTGTCTTTTCAGTTCCTCTATTACCTCACCCATCATCTTTATGTAGTGTTTTGTTGTGGTGTTCATCTTATTCATGGTAAGGCCTGTCGAGATCTTAAAGTTTGCCCTTACAGCTGCATCAAAGTCATATACAACAAGTAGACCCAGTCTATCTGCAGACATCTGGGCAAGTTCAACCCAAAGCAGATACAGGTTGTATAAAAATCTATCTGAGATGTTATTATCCGGGGCAAAAATCATATCTGTGACACTACTTATTTCGTAATGATGGTATATTATATGGGCTAATTCATGACCTATTACAAATCTGAGTTCATCCATATCGAGGTTGTCAATCAGGCCTGATGTGAAGACAATAAAGTGGGGTTCATCGGTTTTGTAGTTATGGTAGGCATAGGCATTTAAAACCGGATTTATCTCCAGGTAGAAGTCTAAAGGTAGATGTTCAAGTCCGAGGGATGCTACCACATCCATACAGGTATCGTATATGTGAGGACCAAAATTCTCGGAGATTTTGAGAAAATTACCATTCACAAAATTCAATAATGTGTCTTCTTTGGTGTTTTCTTTCTTGTAGATAATGGGGTTTATCGTATCAACGCTTATGGTGTTTCTTAAATAATAGTATAATTCTCTCTCTTCTTTGACCCTTAATGCCTCTAATATTTCTTGAATGTCTTGGTTATTAGGTACAAAATAGTCTTTCACGGTATTTTGAACCTGTGTTGACATCCTACCTCCTTTTGTTTTTTTCTTGTTTCGGGAGACTGAAGTTCTCTTCTATCTTCATAAACTCCCTCATAAGCCTTGTCTTGCATCTCTTTAGTTTTTTCATTTTGGCCATTATACTTTTTTTGTCCTTATCTTTTGAAAAAAGTGACATATCTACCCCCTTGTTTTGTTTTTTTATAATTTAATGAATTAGCAGAAAATAGATTTTTGAAACCTTATGCTACAAGGTATCTCAATGCATTCGACCCGAATATGAGCCAGAATAGGATAAATAGAGTTGTTAGAATACCGAATATTATCCAGTTAGATTTTGTAAATATATAATTTTTCATTTTCATTATTATAAATTATAGCAAGCAGTTTGTCAACGGCCGACAAAAGTATAAAACATGTAAAGAACTTAGAAGATTTATTAAACTCTAAAAATATTTAATCCGTTTTTTTATTCTATCATATTGAAAATGTGAAAGATTACTTTTTGCCTTGGTAAACTGGTCAAGCTTGTCAACACAATTTTTTGCCATTCTTATCCGCCTCAGGCAGACAGCCCTGCATTATTTTGTATACAATGAATATCGTATAATGCTTTTAGCGGACTCCAAGATTTATGTATAATGCAAGACAGATGTATTAAATGGAAAGGATTACAAAAGGAGTATTCACAAATGAATTTTAGGAAGAAGCAGTGAAAAATGTCGGATAAAAAAAGATACTATTTGATATGGCTATCTAACCAAGGTTTGTCGTTTATTATAGATTCAGGTGTTAGATTGCATCCCACTTTTTCCATTTCGGACAAGTTGCGATGCCTTTCATCGGCTGATTGTTTCGGGCTATACAGGAGAAATCTCCTGAGTCAGCCTTGATTGAATAAATCTTGCCGCCGACAAATCTTGAAGGCTCCCTGCTGCCTTTCCAGTAAGTGCATGTGGCACATTTCTTTTCATTTGCGAGAACTGAAATAGAAGACATGGCTGCTCCTTTTACTTTTTATTTTTTGCTTCAATAAGGGCTACGTTGAATGGTGGTTTTCAGAAACCCTGTCTTTATATCGTAAACCCTTATTCTTCTGTCGGCG
>Ga0208198_1001313_pt1 | contig 22299 bp, 21 predicted proteins | sample AD_JPNTR2_MetaG_FD_184446 | JGI IMG/M metagenome (GOLD analysis project Ga0208198, IMG submission 184446) | Active sludge microbial communities of municipal wastewater-treating anaerobic digesters from Japan - AD_JPNTR2_MetaG (SPAdes) (version 2) | ecosystem: Engineered > Bioreactor > Anaerobic...
ATGAATTTTTAAAAAAATTACAGTCTCATCGTGCGGTACGATTTACTCCGACGTAGCGGTACGATTTACTCCGACGCAACAGTACTGTTTCATCCGACGCAGCGGTACGATTTTGCCGACGTTATCAACTCTCCTATGCCGACCGCAATCATATTCCCTTTGTGGTGATGGTGGGTGAGAACGAGATGAAGGAGGAAAAGATTACGCTGAAGAACATGCAGTCGGGTGATCAGAAAAGTATCTCCCAAAACGAAGTTCGGAAGAAATCAGTAAAAAGACGACTGTTTACACAGCTGACAATATCCCAAAAAGAAAACTCCGGAATTTCCGGAGTTTTTTGGTTCAATTATCGGATGATCTTCACATCCACGGCATTCATTCCCTTGAGACCGCGTTCCAGCCGGAAGGTGACCATGTGGTCTTCCTGAATACCGGGCTCGGCATTGCTCTTGTGAAAAAAGTACTTGTTGACACTGTTTTTCTCCTTGATGAAGCCGAAACCACGACTCTCATCGTAGAAGTCCACCCTGCCTGTGGGCTCACCCACTTCTTCGGGCTTCTCCTTGCGGGGTATGGAAACTTCGATATCCTCAATAGCTATCTCGTCTTTCCGAATGGGTATTGGCGGCTCATCAACGATTACACCATTGGCATCCACGTAAGCGATCATATCCTCAAAGGAGCTGGGGCCCTGCTTCTTGCGCTCTTCCCTGCGCTGTAGTTTCTCTTTTTTCTTCTGTTGTTTACTCTTTTCGATCTCTTTTTTGTGAAATGAATTTGATCTGGCCATTTAAATGTGTATAGTTTATAAATTTGATGTTTATATTGTTACGTATTTTGTCGTTCCTAAAAATCGAAGTTGATACCTTATTTCAATTCGCCACAGGTAAAACCCTGCCGGTCAGTTTCTGAATATCCTTCAGCATTGACCGCTCATCGGGGGCGCAGAAAGTCAGCGCCGTGCCGCTGTTGCCGGCTCTGCCGGTACGGCCGATACGGTGCACGTAGGTTTCTGCCACATCCGGCAAATCATAATTAATCACCATGTCCAGCTGATCAATATCGATACCGCGGGCAGCAATATCAGTGGCGATCAGTACCCTTGTTTCGTGTGATTTAAAATTGGTGAGCGCACGCTGACGAGCATTCTGCGATTTGTTACCATGAATTGCCTCACTGCCGATGCCGACCTTGCTCAGCGACTGGGCAATCTTGTCGGCTCCATGCTTGGTACGTGAAAAGACCAGCACCGATTTACGCTTGTCCTTTTTCAGTAGGTCGATCAGCAGATCTTTTTTCTCCGGCTTCTCCACAAAATAGATGTATTGTTCGATGGTGTCAACCACGGAGGAGGTGGGATCAACCTCTACCCTCACCGGATCATGCAGGATGGAACGCGAGAGCGAAGTGATGGATGAGGGCATGGTGGCCGAGAAGAAAAGCGTTTGTTTCTCCCTGGGCAGCAGTGGCAGCAGACGCTTGATATCGTGGATGAATCCCATATCGAGCATCCGGTCGGCTTCATCCAGCACAAAATGACGGATGGCATGCAGACTGACATAACGCTGGTTGATCAGATCGAGTAAACGGCCCGGCGTGGCAACCAGAATATCGACGCCGTTTTTCAGTGCACTTACCTGTGCCTGTTGTTTCACTCCGCCATAAATAACGGTGTGACGGATGCCGGTGTAAGTGGTGTACTCCCGCAGGCTGTCGTCGATCTGAATGGCCAGCTCGCGGGTGGGCGTCAGGATCAAAGCTTTGATTTCCCTTCGTTTTCCGTGGCTTTTATCGAGATACAATTGCTGAATGATGGGAAGTGCGAAGGCTGCAGTCTTTCCCGTGCCGGTTTGTGCCAGTCCCAGTATATCGCGGTTGCGCAATGCCGGAAGGATGGCTTGTTGTTGGATAGGTGTGGGAATGGCATATCCTTTTTCGTCGAGCGCCTTCAAGATAGGCTCGATCAATGTTAATTCTTTAAATGTCATTTAATTTGTTTATGCTACACCTCGCCGGGGTAGCGGTTGTTGATAAATGGCCGGTATTTGCTTCAAACGGCCTGAATTTAACAAATGGTGGGGGAGAACGGTAGCGTAACCAACACACAAGATGTTATCGGGTACAAAATTAATCAAAATTTTCCGATTTAACCAATCGCACCCGATTTATTATGTTGTCTGATCTGTCTTCTGCAGAATTTTCCCGGTTTATTCCATTGAACTTCCCTATACACTGCATGTTTGATTTTGAATGCCGGATGTTTGCTTTTTGAATTTCTGTGCTCCCATTCCCAATTTCATTTCCCGATTTCGTGGAAATATATTTTCATAGTTGCTCAAAAAGCGTTTCCTTTGCATGCACAAAATGTGAAAAAATGGTCTCTATCGAAAATATCACTGTTGAATTTGGGGGATTCACCCTACTCGACCGAATATCGTTCGTACCGAATAAAAATGAACACGTGGCGCCGGTGGGCAAGAACGGCGCCGGCAAATCGACCCTGCTCAAAATCATGACCGGTCTGCAGCAACCCACACACGGCACCATCTCCCTGCCGAAAGAGGTCTCTGTGGGCTACCTACCGCAGCAGATGAAGCTGAGCGACAGCCGCACCGTGAAGGAGAAAGCGTCGATGGCTTACGACCATCTGCAGAAGATGGAACAGAAGCCGGGGGAGCTGCACACGGAAATGGCAGTGCGCACCGACTGCGAGTCGGAGGCTTACCATAACATCATTGAGCGGGCGACAGACCTGCAGATGTTGTTGCAGATGTCGGGCATCCACAACTTCGAGGCAGAGATGGCAGCCACAGAGAAGGAACTGCCCACGCCGGATGGGGCATCGGACGCGGAATTACTGCAAAAGTACCCGGAAGCCAAAGCAAAACCGAATCGCGTCATGAACAATTGGGAACGATTAACGTTAGAACCAGAGAAGTTTACACGCTAAACTTTATACAAAAAAGAATGGCCAATTTCAGCAAATTCATTTTAACCAAGATCCTCGGATGGAAGGTGATCAACGAATATCCGGTTGTGCCCAAGTGTGTGATGGCAGTAGCACCGCATACCAGCAACTGGGATTTCGTGATAGGTAAGCTTTTCTACTCCTCACTGGGCCGTCAGGCCAACTTTTTGATCAAAGCAGAGTGGTTTTTCTTTCCCTTCAACATCTTCTTCAGCAGCATCGGCGGGATACCGGTGAAAAGGGAGAAAAGCGGTTCACTGACGGATATACTGGTACGGGAGTTTCAAACGCGCGAGTGGATGCATCTTGGCATCACTCCCGAGGGTACACGTAAGCCGGTGAAGGAATGGAAGAAAGGCTTCTATTTTATCGCCATGAAAGCGAAGGTACCCATTATTCTGATTGGCCTCGACTACGGCAAGAAAGAAGCCAGGGTGCTCGACCTTTTCTATCCTACAGGGGACTACAGAAAAGATATCGTGGAGATCAAGGCTCACTATCAGGGTATACAGGCTAAAAAACCGGAAAATTTTATCTTGTGACATGCTGCACCTTTAGCGCCCTGTTTTTACTCTTCAAACTCAAGCGATAGCTGTACACCCTCCACGGGCACCGGCACATGATCGCCATCGGCATTCCTGAGCGTGAGGCCCATCAGGCGGATCTTTTGTTCCTGAAAATCGTCCACCTGCAACAGCAGCTCCTTGCCGATATCAAACAGCTCTTCCTGTGACCGGATGTAATGCCCCACGGTGCGACTGCGGGTGATCACCGTAAAATCGGCAAACTTGATCTTCAGCGTCAGCGTGCGTGCCAAAAACTTTTTCTTTTCAGTCCTGCGGTGTACTTCTCCAGCGATCTGATCAAGCGCACCGAGGATATCTATCATTTCGCTCAGATCTTCGGCGAATGTTTCCTCGGCGCCGAGGGACCTGCGCACCCTCTCCGACTCCACCTCCCGGTCGTCGATGCCCCTCGCAAAATGATAATAGGCGATGCCGGCCTTACCAAACTCGCGCACCAAGTCAACCTCTGACCACTGCTTCAGGTCGGCTCCTGTCTTAATGCCAAGCTCTGCCATGCGCGCTGCCGTCACTTTACCCACCCCGAAGAACTTGTCCACCGGAAGTTTCTCCACGAAAGCCTCTGCATCACCGGGTTCAATGACAAAGAGTCCGTCCGGCTTCTTGTAATCGGAGGCGATCTTTGCCAGAAACTTATTGTACGACACGCCGGCCGAAGCGGTGAGCCGCGTTCGGTTCAGTATCTTTTGTTTGATTTCTTTGGCAATGAGGGTAGCCGAACGGTTTCCTTTATGGTTAACAGTAACATCGAGGAAAGCCTCGTCGAGCGACAACGGCTCCACCTTGTCGGTGTACTCAAGGAAGATCTGCATGATCTGGTTGGAGACATTGCGGTAGAGATCGAACCGCGGCATCACGAAGATGAGATGGGGACATTTGCGCAATGCCGTGACCGACGGCATGGCGGAGTGAATCCCATAGCGACGCGCCTCATAGCTGGCAGCCGCCACCACACCTCTCTTCTCTCCGTAGCCCACAGCAACCGGCTTACCGCGATATTCGGGATTGTCGCGCTGCTCAATGGACGCATAGAAGGCGTCCATATCTACATGGATGATCTTGCGGTTCATAGGGGCAAATATACATAAAAGTTTATACATTTACACAGACTCATAAAAATTAAGAGTAACGGTGACTTAAGACCCCGTTTGCAAATAGGCCAATGCATCAGTCGTGATTGACACGACGTTAAGAACACAGACCCGGGTTAATGCTTTTCGTCAAAAGAAAAAGCCAAGCCCGCAGAAGAAAATCGCATATTTTAAGGCGTCCTCGCACCCTCCCTACTGATCGTGGGTAGGGTTATGTCATTATCTAAACGTTTATACGACTTTTTGAATGTTTCTTTTGAAGATGGTGGAATTTATAGAAGAAAAATACAAATTTTGTTTCATTCATTCGTTTGTGATTCCTAATTCACATTTTCAGAGCCGTTCGCCGAAAACCATTTCAACTTCTATAAACTGCCGATCCAATGATTTATCAATTTACAGATGAATTCCCGACCTGACTGTCCCCTTAAGATAAGGGGACAAGCACTGCCGTCGGGCAGTGCAGGGGTTATGATATTCAGTTAAGTTTGTAAAGTTGTAAAGTTTTTAAAGGTCGTAAAGTTCCTGCCTAAAGTTATGCTGCCGCTAAACTTGAACGGATAGCAGTTGAGATAATAATTCAGACCTCGTATGTTTGCAGAATTAACACAAAGAGGGAAAAGTACTGCCTTCCAGGCAGGTTTCAGACGACGATTCATGCCGCAGACTAAATTCTGCGGTTATGAAAATTCGGCTTTTCAAGCCAAAAACACCCTCGAATACAGAAATATCCATCACGGTCGAAGTTTTCAATTCACCGGCTTACTTTTGCCTGAAAGGCAATAACCTTCATAACCGCAGGTCACCGACCTACGGACAAAGACGTCCCTGCAATCTCTCTGCCTGAAAGGCAGAACTCTTGCCGCGTTGTACAAATGAATATCCATACCGGCAAAAAAGAACAAACAAAACGAAAATTCGTAATTTAAAATTCTTATTTCTCTACTTCCCATTTCTCTATTTCTTGTTAATTACCATCGCCGTACTTGGTTTGAATCAACACCAAAGGTACATTATTTTGTAAACCTATTTCGGAACACGATACAACTTTTTGTAAAGGTCGTTGTTTAAAATCAACAGAATTTCATTCACAACAACAATAGGAAAGAAAATATGAAAAAAGCAAACAACCAGGCATTGGTAATTTTCGGGGCATCGGGCGACCTAACCTATCGAAAACTCATTCCGGCGGTTTTCGATTTATATATGAACAATCTGCTCCCCGAAGGATATGTGGTTTTGGGGGTCAGTCGCACAAAATATACCGATAAGGAATTCCGAAAAAAGATGTCGGAAGGTATTCGTCAATTTTCGAATTTTAAAGATACAGCCTATGAAAAGATCAACGATTTCGTGGCTAAAATCTTTTATCTGAGTATCGATACCGAAAACGGAGACGATTATGCACTGGTGAAGGAAAAACTTTCCAAACTGAATGACAAGTTCAATTTGCAACACAACTATATTTTCTATCTTTCGACGCCTCCTTCGCTCTATCCTCTCATTCCAAAATTTCTTTATGGACAGGGACTTACGATTCAGGAAAAAGGATTCAGGCGTATCATTATCGAAAAACCCTTCGGGCACGATTTGCAATCGGCCATCGAATTAAACAAGCTTTTGCTCGAGTTTTTCAGTGAAGATCAGATCTACCGCATCGATCATTATTTGGGAAAAGAAACCGTGCAAAACCTTATGGTTACACGCTTTGCAAACGGAATTTACGAACCGCTGTGGAACAGAAATTATGTAGAGCATGTCGAAATCACGGCAGCCGAGAGTTTAGGTGTGGAAGATCGGGGTGGATATTACGACAACGCCGGTGCCTTGCGCGACATGATTCAAAACCATTTGCTTCAAGTGGTTTCGCTCGTGGCAATGGAGCCTCCCATCAAAAATACGCCCGAAGATATCCGCTACGAAAAGATGAAAGTCTTTCGGGCACTGCATCCACTGAGTGAAGATGACCTGAAAAACAACGTGATCAGAGGGCAATATACGGCATCGAACATTCGTGGGAAACACTACGTGGGTTATCGCGAAGAACCCGGCGTCAACAGCGAATCGCGCACGGAAACATATGTGGCCATGAAATTCTATATCGACAATTGGCGGTGGGCCGGCGTACCTTTCTACGTTCGCACCGGCAAACGAATGCCTACGCGTGTTTCGGAAGTTGTCATCCACTTCAGACCATCGCCACTGCCCCTCTACAAGCATGAAGATGGAGAAAACAAAGGCTTCAACCAATTGATTTTGCGCATCCAACCCGACGAAGGTATTTTGCTGAAGACAGGGATGAAAGTTCCCGGAAGCAGCGACAAAGTGAAATCGGTGAACATGGATTTCCACTATTCCGAACTCACCGATCATTATATACCCGAAGCTTATGAACGACTGATTCTCGATTGCATGCAGGGCGACAATACGCTTTTCATGCAAGGCGAAGCCGTGGAAGAAACCTGGCGGTTTGTGCAGCCCATTCTCGACTATTGGGAAAAACATCCCGAAGCTGCATTATACGGTTATCCGGCAGGTTCGTGGGGACCGGATGTTGCCGACGATCTCATCGAAGGAGCAGATAATACCTGGCGTTATCCCTGCAAGAATCTGGCCGACGACGGCATTTATTGCGAATTGTAATTCGCTTTTTGTCGATTATTTAAAAACTAAAAGAGAAAAATGGAAATTCGAATTTTTGATACTCAGCCACAGCTCAATCAGGCATTCACCGACTGGTTGAAAGAAATTGCGTGCAACAAAGATTGCGTCAATATAGCTCTTTCGGGGGGCTCAACGCCCAAATCGCTTTTCGATGAGTGGTCGATGAATCATCGGGACGATATCGATTGGGATCGGATAAGATTTTTTTGGGGCGACGAACGTTGCGTACCGCCTGACGACGAACAAAGCAATTACAGGATGACGCGCGAACACCTGTTCGACAAACTGTCGATACCCGAAAATCATATTTTTCGCATTCACGGCGAAGATGATCCCGACGCCGAAGCTCAGCGCTACGCCGAAGTATTGCGCAACGAGTTACCGATTGTGGCCGGAGTACCTGTCTTCGATGTAGTGATGCTCGGCATTGGGGATGACGGACACACGGCCTCTATTTTCCCTGATCAACTTTCGCTCTGGAATAACGATCAACTGTGTGTGGTGGGTACGCATCCGCAATCCGGACAAAAAAGAGTCAGCCTGACTGGGAAAGTTATCAATCATGCCCGATATGTTGCTTTGCTGGTAACCGGCGAAAATAAGGCGGAGAAAGTTGTCGAGATTATCGAAAATCCTCAGGAGGCGGCAAAAAAATATCCGGCAGCACAAGTGCAACCGGAATCCGGTAATTTGGTGTGGTTTTTAGATCGCACTGCGGCACAAAAACTAACCAAACAGTAGCCCTCACATCCTCTATTTTGCAGTTTTCACCCGATAGTGGCAATTGGTTCTTCCGTTTGCCATATTGGTGAGTTTGCCTTTGATCAATCTTTTGCGAATGGGGGCAATTTTATCGACGAAAAGGATTCCGTCCAAGTGATCGTATTCGTGTTGAATGGCACGAGCCATGAATCCCGAAAATTCATCTTCGTGTGGTTGCAGATTTTCGTCGAGATAAGCAATTCGGATATTTCCTTCGCGTGGCACTTTTTCGTGAATGCCGGGAATGCTCAAACAACCCTCTTCCACAAGTTCCAATTCCCCCCAACGTTCGGTGATGCGGGCATTGATAAACACTTTTTTAAAGCCCTTAAATTCGGGATTTTCATCGCTGAGCGGATCGAGATCGACAACAAAAATGCGATCTTCTATCCCAACCTGCGGCGCAGCCAACCCCACTCCATCGGCATGATACATGGTTTCGAACATATTGTCGATCAATTCCTTCAAATTGGGATAATTGGCCGGATCGATATCTTTTGCAACTTTTCGTAAAATGGGATGTCCGTAAATATAAATCGGGAATATCATCTTTAATTATTTCATTTATAATTCATTCTTTTGCTTTCCATATATCCCTGAAGAATAATGGTAGCACTGATTTCGTCCACAAGCGCTTTGTTTTGACGATCTTTCTTTTTCAAACCTCCATCGATCATCGACTGATGAGCCATCTTCGAGGTAAAGCGTTCATCAAAATATTCGATTTGCAGATTGGGATACAGCTTATGCAAACGATTGACGAATGGCTCAATCCGGCGAATATTTTCCGAAAGTTCGTTGTTCATCTGTTTGGGCAACCCTACCACAATTGTCGAAACCTCTTCCTTTTGCAGATAATCGTGCAGGAAATCCAACAAACGGGACGTTTCGACAGTAGTAAGGCCGTTGGCAATAATTTGGAGGGGATCGCTTACGGCGATGCCGGTGCGTTTTTTCCCGTAATCGATGGCAAGAAGTCTTCCCATAAGAGGTTATCCTATATCGAATGTGCGGCGGCGTAATTCAAAATCGCGTCCCAAATATTTTTCGCGTACAATCGGATTTTCGGCGAGCTCTTCAGCCGTACCCTGGAAGAGTACTTTACCCTCGAATAACAGGTATGCCCGATCGGTAATACTTAGTGTTTCGTCCACATTGTGGTCGGTAATCAAGATGCCGATATTGCGATATTTGAGTTGTGCCACGATGGACTGAATATCCTGAACGGCAATAGGATCGATGCCGGCAAAAGGCTCGTCGAGCATGATAAATTTGGGATCGATAGCCAGACATCGGGCTATTTCGGCACGACGACGTTCTCCTCCCGAAAGTCGATCTCCCTGATTTTTGCGAACTTTTTGCAACCCAAACTCCGAAATCAAACTTTCGAGTTTTTGCTTCTGTTCGTTAGGCGTTTTGTCGGTAAATTCGAGCACTGCACGTATATTATCCTCAACCGACATTTTTCGAAAAATAGATGCCTCCTGCGCCAGATAACCGATTCCGTTCTGCGCGCGTTTATAAACCGGATATTTGGTAATGTTTTGGTTGCCGATATAAATTTCGCCTTCGTTGGGAACAATCAATCCTACGGTCATGTAAAAAGTGGTAGTTTTGCCGGCACCGTTTGGTCCCAACAATCCCACAATCTCACCCTGACGCACATTGATCGAAACATGATTTACCACCGTCCGCTTCCCATATTTCTTCACCAGATTTTCGGTGCGCAGCATCAGCCCATCTCCTTCTTCCCCTTCAAACATTTCTGTTGCAGGCTCGGGAGCATCGGACGACAGCATGATTTTTTCGAGATTTTCATCCATCCTTTTCGCAAAATTTTTGCAAAGGTACAAAAAAGAAAGGAGTTTTGTTTGTCCGAAAATCGAAATAGAACTTAATGAATAAGAGGAAAGAAGAAAAATTTAACCTATCCGAAAGACACATTCAGAAATTTTGAATCGAATTTTTTATGCAATAATCCTAATCTCGGCAGCTTCCATTTCGCCATTTACGGGTGGTGTCATCTTGGCAAGCCGAATTTCGACAGTTTCAATTTCCGGAAAATGGTTTTTTATTTGCTCCACGATTCGATAGGCCACATGCTCAATCAATGCCGAAGAAATTGCCATTTCGTGCTTCACGATGTCATATACAGCCGCATAATTCACCGTATCTTCCAACGAATCGGAAAGACAGGCCTTTGAAACATCTACCTGGAGCTTCAGATTGACCCGAAATTCGTTCCCTGTCTTTTTTTCTTGGGGAAACACGCCATGATAGGCATGAAATCGCATGTTTTTAAGTTCGATGTACGTTTTCATTCGCGAAAAATAATGGTTTGCCCTCAAATATAGACAAAATATTGCGAATAATTTCTTCGGTCGAAATTAGTGTTTCACAAATGAACAAAAGCATCGAAACATTCGTTTGATTGCATAAGTAAGGAAAGATATGAAAACTAAAAACATACAGTTCATTCTCGATCCGCCGGAAACACATTGGGTGGGCAATGGCTTTAAAGTCCACAATTTCATTCCGGGTGTGCCTGAATTGAGTATGCAAGCAATGGATCCATTCGTCCTGCTCGATTACAATGCGCCCATGCACGTTTCTCCATCCGATACTCCAAAAGGAGTTGGACCTCATCCGCATCGGGGATTCGAAACGGTAACGATAGCCTACAAGGGCCGCGTGGAACATCACGACAGCAACGGCGGAGGAGGCATTATTGGCGAAGGCGATGTGCAATGGATGACTGCCGCAGGCGGAATACTGCACAAGGAATTTCACGAAAAGGAGTGGAGCAAACAAGGCGGCACATTTCAAATGGTGCAGTTGTGGACAAATCTTCCTGCAAAAGACAAAATGGGTCAGCCCAACTATCAGGCTATTCCACGTTCGACGATGGGACGTTTGGAATTGCCCGATCAGGGCGGATATATCGAAGTAATTGCAGGAGAATACAATGGCGTGAAAGGTCCGGCGTCCACGCATTCGCCTATTCACCTGATGAACGCACGGTTCAACCAAGGCGGAAAAGCCGAATTCACGTTCCCCGCCGGTTATCACACTGCAATGATTGTAATAGAAGGCCGGGTAAAAGTAAACGGTGAAGTTGCATCAGCCGATCAATTCGTAAAGTTCGAGGACGGAGGCGAATCTTTTACGCTGGAAGCTCCCGAAAATGCCGTTGCACTGATTATGAGTGGGCAACCACTTCACGAACCTATCGCAGCCTACGGACCATTCGTCATGAATACCCGCCGGGAAATCGTTCAGGCTTTCGATGATTTTAATCAGGGAAAGTTCGGTTACCTCGAAGAATGAAGGTTAATGTTACTCGGTTGTTATTCCGGATAGCTGACGCAAGAAAAGTTCACGCAGATCATCGCAGATTTTCCTCGCAGATGTTCGCAGATAATTTGAAATACACCAGTGAGATTGAGAGAATATCGATATTTCAACTTCACAAACTTTCAAACTTTATAAACTTTCATCGGCCAAAGTATCGCCGAAAGTACGTATATTTGTTTATTCAAAATCACAAAAAAGAATCGATTATATGAAAACGAATCAAATTCCCGAAAGACTTTCCGCCTTGCGAAAGTATATGGAAGACCACAATTTGGACGTGTTTATCGTTCCGAGTACCGACCCTCATTTGAGCGAATATCCTCCCAAAGCATGGGAATCGCGTAAATGGATCACCGGATTTACCGGATCGGCCGGCACTGCTGCAATCTCGAAAAATCAGGCAGGATTGTGGACCGATTCACGTTACTTTCTGCAAGCTGCCGATCAACTGAGCGGAACGGGATTTGATCTGTATAAAATGGGGGTAGCCGGCACTCCCGACCTCATCGATTGGGTGATTGATCAAGCCGGCAACAACGGCACAGTAGGCATCGACGGGATGGTGTATGCCTCATCGGAAGCCAACATCCTTAAAGAAAAGCTTTCGGCAAAAGGAATTAAGCTCGAAACGAAATTGAATCCTTTCGACACGATCTGGACAGACAGACCCGCAATTCCCAAAAATCCCATTTTCACCCTCCCTGAGGATATTTCGGGCGAAACAACCCGACACAAAATTGACCGCATCATTGACGAACTCGACAAATGCAACGCCGACGGCATTATAATCGCTGCCCTGGACGCAGTGGCATGGACATTTAATATTCGGGGCAACGACGTCGATTTCAATCCTGTAGGGGTAGCTTATGGCTATGTTTCGAAAAACGAATCCATTCTGTTTATCGATCCCGACAAACTTACCGAAAAGGTATCGAACGAACTGAAAGCCGAAGGGGTAAAACTCGCAGGATATAACGATATTTACGCATACGTTAAGGGACTCCCGGCTTCTACCAAACTTTGCATCACCGGCAGCAAAATAAATTATGCTCTCCGCCAGGCCATTCCTTCGAACTGCAAGGTGATTGACGTTCCCATTTCGCCCATCGACAAGATGAAGAGCATGAAAAATCCCATCGAACTGCAAGGTTTTCGCAATGCCATGATCAGAGACGGCGTTGCGCTGGTACGCTTCTATCGATGGATGGAAAAAGCCCTTGCCGACGGCGAACTCGACGAACTGACGATTGCCGAAAAATTGCGCGAATATCGCTCGAAACAGGACAAATATGTGGGCGAAAGTTTCAGCACGATTGCCGGATATGCCGGACACGGCGCTATCGTGCACTACAGTGCAACCGAAGCCACCAACGTAAAAGTGGAACCCAAAGGACTTCTCCTCATCGATTCGGGTGCTCAGTTTACGGACGGCACTACCGACATCACTCGCACTTGGGCTGTGGGAGAAACTACCGAACAAATGCGCATCGATTATACCAACGTGTTGAAAGGTCATATCGCTCTGGCAACTGCTATTTTCCCGCAAGGAACACGTGGTTCGCAGCTCGATATTTTGGCTCGCAAACCTATTTGGGACACTTGCAAAACCTATTGGCATGGGACGGGACACGGCATCGGGCATTTCCTCAATGTGCACGAAGGTCCACAAAATATCCGCCTCGAAGAGAATCCGACTACGCTCGAAGTAGGAATGGTTACTTCGAATGAACCTGGCGTTTATCTTGCCAACGAATACGGAATCCGCACCGAAAACCTGATCGTGACGCAAGAATACAAAAAAACCGAAGATTTCGGAACATTTTATCATTTCGAAACCATCACGTTATGCCCCATCGACACGACTCCCATCGAAAAGGATTTGCTGACCGATGACGAAGTGAATTGGCTCAACCATTATCATGCAATGGTGTATGAAAAACTTGCACCACATCTCGATGAGGAAGAAAAAGCGTGGTTGAGAAACAAAACAAAAGCAATATAAAATACGAACTCGACTTAAAAGGTTACACGTTGGTTGCAACCTTTTATATCAATAATGCAATAAACAAGAAAAAAATCTCATGGCTCTTATAAAATCGGTTCGGGGATTCACCCCTGAAATTGGAGAAAACACCTACTTGGCCGACAATGCAACGGTGATAGGGGATGTGGTTATCGGCAAAGATTGCAGCATCTGGTTTAACGCTGTGCTGCGAGGTGACGTTAATTCCATTCGCATTGGCGATCGCGTAAACATACAGGATGGAACAGTCATTCACACGCTTTATCAAAAATCGGTATCCATCATCGGCAACGATGTTTCCATCGGACACAATGTGGTGGTTCACGGTGCGGAAATCAAGGACGGTGCACTGATTGGCATGGGAGCTATTGTGCTCGATCATGCCGTGGTGGGCGAAGGCGCCATCATTGCTGCCGGCGCGGTAGTGCTCAGTGGCACACAAGTAGAACCGGGCAGCATTTATGCCGGAGTTCCCGCAAAATTTGTCAAGAAAGTCGATCCGGAACAAGCTAAGGAAATGAACCAAAAAATCGCTGCAAATTATCTGATGTATTCAAGTTGGTTTAAGGATCAAGATAATCAGTAAACTATTTTTCTTGCTTTCTTTCAGAAGGATTATGAATTTTAATGGGGTGTAATCAAATAAATTACATCTCCATGCGGAGAATGATTGTTAATTAATACCCATTTTTGAATACTCCGCTCTCTTCATAGGACTCATTGATTGCCGGATATTTATTGCATTTTTCAGTTTTCTAAAAAAACAGTTGGCATGATAACATTGATGATCGCAATTTTTGTTTTAGGTTATCTGATGATAGCTTTCGAACACCCGCTGCGTATAAATAAAGCGAGTACGGCACTCTTTATAGGAACGATTCTCTGGATTATTTATCTGTACATTGCTCCGGAAGTTATTCCGCTGGTTTCGGCCGATCAATTTGCTCACTTCATTCACACTCATCCCGAAATACAATCGCAACCGTATTTGCAACAGGCACGCGATTTCGTGATCAACGAGCAGATGATAGAAACGTTGGGCGACATCTCCGAAACATTGTTGTTTTTGATGGCCGCAATGACCATTGTGGAGCTCATTGACGTTCACGGAGGGTTTATGTATATAACGGATTTGATAACCACACGCAATAAAAGGCTGCTACTGTGGTTGATCGGGATTATCACTTTTTTCATGTCGAGCATCCTCGACAACTTGACGACCACCATTGTGATGATCATGCTTGTCAAACGTCTTGTACCCGATCGTCTGGATCGATTGATTTACGGAAGCATCATTGTAATTGCGGCAAACAGTGGAGGGGCATGGTCGCCTATCGGAGACGTTACGACCATCATGTTGTGGGTAGAGGGCGCCATAACAACCAAAGTTATTCCTCAATTGTTTTTCCCGAGTTTGATTTCGATGATGCTGCCAATATGTATCGCACAATTTATGCTGAAAGGAAAAATAAAATCTGCGACTTCAATGAGTGTCAACGACGAAAATTCTGTCCTATTAAGACATCTGAACACATCCGATCGTGTGGGTATTTTAATTTTTGGTGTTTTGATATTAATCACAGCCCCAATCTTTAAAGCCATTACACATCTCCCTCCATTTGTATGGTTGTTACTCGGAGTAAGTATGATGTGGATATACACAGAAGTGATCTACAATCACAAAAAAAATATAGAAGAAAACATAAAACAAAGACTGGATAAGGTTATCGGAAAGCTCGATTTTACCACCCTTTTGTTCTTTTTGGGCATTCTGATGGCGGTAGATGCTTTGCAAAGTGCAGGGATATTAAACGGCATCTCCCAGATCATGTCCGAAAAAATGCCAAATGTCTATTCTCAAGCAATCAGCATCGGATTATTATCCGCCATCATCGACAATGTTCCTCTCGTTGCCGCTGCCATTGGGATGTATCCGACAATTGACCCTGCACTTGTGCAAAACTTTTCCGATCCGGGCTTTATGCAAAATTTTGTCGTAGATGGTGTTTTCTGGCATTTTCTGGCCTATTGTGCAGGGGTTGGAGGAAGCATATTGATCATCGGCTCGGCGGCCGGAGTGGTCTTTATGGGGCTCGAAAGAGTTTCCTTCGGATGGTATTTCAAACGAATCTCATTTTTGGCGTTGTTGGGCTATCTGGGTGGTGCAGCTATTTATATTTTGCAAAATAATTTTTTCTGACTTTATAATTGCCGAATTACGAGATAATATCTTCTAAAAATCATCACAGAAAGAGCAACACAGAAAGAAAACAATCGAAAATAAAAAATGGCTTGGTCAAAGAAACAACTCTCGACACTACTTGTGGTTGTCGTTACTTCGTTCATGGGAACTTTTTTGGTTTCCTCTATCAACATCTCTCTTCCCGCAATCGAAAAAAGTTTTGGATTAGATGCAGTTGCTTTGAGTTGGGTCGTCACGGCTTTCATTCTGGCAAGCGCCATGATTCTGCTGCCCGCAGGCAAATGGGGCGACGTATCGGGGAATGCCCGATTGTTTAAAATCGGACTCATCATTTTTACGATTGCTTCCGTTTTTTGTGCCATCGCTCCAAATGCAGCATGGCTCATCATTGCACGTTTTGTTCAGGGTGTAGGTTCCGCCTTCTCCAACACTACAGGACAAGCTATCCTGGTATCGACCTTTCCGCTGAAACAACGGGGTCAGGTTATAGGATTCAACGTGGCTTCCGTTTACACCGGATTGGCCGTGGGCCCGCTAATTGGGGGATTTCTCACACAACATATTGGTTGGCACTCGATATTTTGGGTCGCAAGTTTATTGGGAATTTTGGCAACCATGATCGCATTTATGTTTTTGGAAAAAGATCATTTACTGCGAAAGGAATCGCCGAAAATCGATTATCGGGGAACTGTTTTGTTCATGATCGGACTTCCCGCACTTACTTACGGCTCATCACTCATTCCCTCCGTTGCGGGATGGCTGCTGTTAGTGACGGGAAGTATTCTGCTCATACTGTTCTGGGTATTGGAAAGTCGGGCAACAAATCCAATGTTCGACACAAAACTGTTTACGCACAATAGGCTCTTTGCATTCTCCAATATCGCCTCGCTCATCAATTACACGGCCACTTTTGCCATCGTTTTCTTTTTGAGCCTCTATCTGCAAAAAATAAAAGGGCTTGCCCCACAGGATGCCGGCATGATCATCATCGCCCAACCGCTGATGATGGCTATCTTTTCGCCCTTGGTAGGCAGCTGGTCCGATAAAATTCAACCCAGATATTTTGCCACTTTGGGAATGGCCATGTGCACAATAGGCTTGGCCGCATTTGCTTTTCTGGATGAAAAGACGCCTCTATGGGTTATCGTCGTCATTCTGCTTTGGGTAGGATTGGGATTCGGTCTGTTTTCGTCGCCCAACACGAATACGATCATGAGCTCGGTTAAAAAGACACAATACGGTCAGGCATCAGGCACTGCAGCCTCCATGCGAGTGATCGGGCAGATTTTCAGTATGACTATCGCCACGCTGTTTTTCGCAATTCTTTTCGATGGAGAAACCGTTAGCGAGGTGAGTGTTCCAACATTTTTGTCGGCCGTGCGTTGGGGATTTGCCACATTTGCCCTTATCGGATTTGTGGGAATTTATTTCTCTTCCGCACGTGGTGATCTGAATAGGGGAAGCGAAACGGAGCGATAATTAATTGTCTGACTTGAATAATTGTCTGACTTGAAAAAGATAAACGAAAAGATTATAACTGTATTTATCATTTATCGATGAATCTGTTGAAAATCTCCACGTAACCTTCTGTCATAATTTTCCACGAGAAATGCCGGCGGGTAAATTCCTTTCCTTGTTCCGAGAAGGTTTGCAGTGCAACTTCATCGCTTAACAATTCGTGAATTTTATCAATCCAGGCACTTGTGTCGCCTGCCGGCAGAAGAGAACCATTTTTGCCATCCACAACGGCATCTGTAATGCCATCGATGGCCGACGCCAATACATACGTTCCCCGCATACTTGCTTCGAGAGCCACCAAGCCGAATCCTTCTACATCACCGGGAATAGAGATATTCGGCATGACAAAAAGATTGGCTAACGAGAATAATTGCATGAGATCTTCGCCGGATACTTTACCCAAATGGTAAGCATTCTTCTGTTTCTTTAGTTGTTCAATTACCTCGAGACGGTCGGTGGAAAACCCCAACAACAAATGCAGTTTGTACGCAATCTTACCGGGTAACATTTTTAAAAATCTTTCGAACACGGTTTGTTCTTTTTTTAAAGGACCCATCATCAAAAACAGAATATCATTGTCGAGATGGGGTATTACGTTTTTTAGAAACCAGGAAAAACCTTTTCGTTTTACGGGACGACCGGTAGAAACAATTACCCGTTTGTTGCAAACATCGATTCCATAATCGTTTTGCAATTTATCGACAATGGTCGGATCGAATGGAATATCGGCCAAATGATGATCGACGCCATTGTTGACGGTGAAAGTGGTTGTAGTATCAAATCCTCGTCGGAGGCATTCTTGACGCGTGAATTCGCTCACACAAACAGCTCCACTATATTTGCCAAGTCGGGGAACTAATTGTTTCTGAAAGAACGTTAAGGGATAGGTGATATCAAGTCCGTGATACGTAACTATAACCGGTATGTTGGTGAATCTTTGCAACCAAAGTGATGCAACACCCATTGACCCATCATTGAGATGAATGAGTTGAATGTTCGGATAGTTCCTCAACATATTTCGTACACGACGAGGCAACCTGAAAAACCACCATACTTTATTTTCGTCGCCTTTATAAGCAAGAATATGAACGCTATAGAATGCCGACAATCCCCTGATTAACTCATAACTTTGAGTTTCCATTCCCCCGACAAACGGCGGATATTTGTGTGTGATACACAGTACTTCTTTCTGCATTTATGCCGTTTTGTAGGATTTTTTGGTGATGATGATCAGGAAAACACCTGCCATTGCCAACCAGAACAATTGTCGTGAACGCCGCACGAGCGAGACGATCAACCATATTTCGTTGCTGTTGATCCCGATTACATCGAGCAATACTTTATTGCCATATTCCTCTACCCCGAGTTGACCGGGAATGATCGTTCCGAGCGATTTAAAAATAATAACGCCCATTTCCACCGAAACGGCGTCGATGAACGACACTTCCATGCCCAACGTTTTCAAAACAATAAAAAATTCGAGCGCTCCCAACATCCAGTGCAAAGCAATTAAAACGAAAGCGAGGGTAAATTTTGATTTGTTTGTTCTGAAATAACGGGCAGCAATGGTATTGGTTTCATAACACGATTCCACAATTTTGGGAGTAAGGAATGTCCATTTGGTTTTCTTGCGAATCTTCTCCACGGTTTTGCCGAAATACAGCTTTTCATCAAGAAAATACTTTGCTAAGAATAAACACAACGCCACCGCCATGACAATCATCACAAACAAAATAAATTGGTCTTTGTCTCCGAACTTTCCAAAAGTCAGGTAGATGATCGAAACCGTCATCAATAAAATAGTAGAGAACAAGTTGATCATCCGCATCAACAAAATCGAACTCACACCGTTTTCGGTCGGCAATCCCGATTTTGACAGAAATGAGATTTTGAACGTATCGCCGGCTATGATGCTTGTCGGGTTAAACACCCCAAGCATTTCTCCGACATGCCTGACGACAAAAACTTCGCCAATGGAAGTTTTTGTCCTTTCCTCGCCCATACATAACATCCATCCTATGGCCGAAAGAAGATAGGCAATGAATGAGGTAATAATGACCAGCACAAACATGGCCGGCGTTTCATGCAGATAGGTCTGTAAGGAATGGAAATCAATTTCGGAGATAAAGCGAGCAATCAGTAATAAAACCGATAGCAATAAAATGCCGATAATGTATTTCCAGTATTTCTTTATCCTTGTCATTCTGTTCTGTTAGAAGATAGTTATCCGCATCCATGCGACTGTCTTAAACTGCGAAATTTGTCGGATAAATCTCATTGGGCAGAATGGCCTCGTTGGTATAGGATGAATAATGATGCGTGGCCAGCGTTTCAAGATCGGTGAAATACTCGTTTACCAGATGATCCCAATTCAGTGTCGAAGCAAATTTTACACCGTTCGACTGCATGGACTCTCTTACGAAAGTATTGTTTAGCAATACTTTTATTTTTTGTACATACGAAGCCGCATCATAAGGATCACACAAAAAACCGGTTTCGCCATCGCGCACCAAGTTTCGAGAACCTCCGCCACGTGCAATCACAGGAACACATCCACATGCCATTGCTTCCACAACCACATTGCCAAATGTTTCGGATACCGACGGAAAAACAAATACATCGGAAGTTGCATATACCTTCGACAATGTCTCTTGATCCAACTGTCCGAGAAACACTGCGTTTTTCATTTTCTTTCGTGCTTCCGTTTCGGCAACCCCGGTGCCGGCTATAACAAAATTAACATCCAGATGTTGAGCTTCTATTTCATCATAAATTCTAAACAACGTTTCGAGATTTTTTTCCCAAACCAATCGCGAAGCAAACAAAATATTGGGCTTGTCGTTTCCGGTAAGTTGACGGATGAAATTTTTATCTTTCTTTGAAGGATTAAAGATATCGACAGCTATTCCCCGCTGCCAAAGTTTGAGGTTATTTTCGGCAACGCCACATTCTTTGAGCTCTCTGATCATTTGCAACGTAGGTACATAAACCGTTTTGCAAAAATTGTAGAAACTCCGGTAAGCGTATTTTACAATCGTTTCTACTGGTTTTATAAGAAACGGCAATGATTTGAAATAATGTTTCATGTACGAAAGGAAGTTGGTATGGTAGATCGACAAGGTGGGGATATGATTTCTTTTGGCATAATACAATCCGAAAAAGCCCAGTGGCGACGGTGTTGCAATGTGAATAACGTCCGGATTGAAATCGGTAAGCTCTTTCGTGAGTTTATTACTGAAATAGGGTAGAGAAGCTTTATAGTTGGAATTGAAAGGCAAAACGAAGGAGGGAATTTCTACTATCCGGTGATTCATTTTTTCTTTTGGCGGCATCCCCGAGCAAAACATAAATTCAAATTTTTCTTCTGGAATATTGTCTATCAGATGATACATCGTTTTTATGGCACCATCATAGTCGCGCGTGAGAATGTCGGCAAAAAAAGCCACCCTTATTTTTCTGTGATTATGCATCCTCTGATGATTTAAAAAATAATGCTTTGAATGAAGATAATCTATTCCCTATCATGCTTTTGCATAAGGTTTTTTGATCCTTATCTATCTATCAAAATCGGTACAAAGAAAAGAAACTAATGTTACGAAATGTTTACAATTTAGTTAAGAAAATGTGAAGTAATTTTTCGGCATTGAAATCCGTAACAAAATGAAATAATTTTGATTACTTTTGGGAGATCCAGGCTATTTATCATATTGAATGATTGTCAATTATAAACATGACTGATTTTCAACCTCCAGTTAATTTACATGCATGCATACAGAGATCAAAAGCATCTTCCGGGATGAACCAAAAGTTGCTTCCTATCGACGAGTTATGTCGCTGTTTTACCAAAGTTCGGAGAATAAAATTTGAAGATACTTAGTGGATTCTGTGATTAAATTTTTAATCCTCAAATAGCCATTTTTATCTTTTTCTTTTACTGTGAATAATGCCGAAGAATTGGGTTCTAGTTCGAGTGAAGTGATTCCTTCCATTATAAAAGGGATATCAGAATTATTGGTAATTTCATACCTTTCCGCATCCCAATGTAATGTGAGCCACTGATTCGGTTAAAGAAATTCCAGCGGACTTTTGATGTTAGATTTGGCAATATCGGTTATATGTGTGTAGATTTCGGTGGTTTTAACCGAACTATGACCCAGAAGCTGCTGAATATACCTGACATCTGTTCCATTCTCGAGCAAATGGGTCGCAAAACTATGCCGCAAGATATGTGGTGAAACCGGTTTTGTTATTCCTGCTTTCGCTGCTGCCGTTTTCACAATCGTCTGTACACTTTTTGCGGAATACATTCCTCCGTCCTGGCCTTCAAACAGATAGTCTTTCGGATGACAGGCTTTGTAATAATTTCTCAATTCAGGCAATAAAGTCGGCGGCAGCATTACCACCCGGTCTTTATTCCCTTTGGAGTGGCGGATATGAATCAACATGTTTTCCGAATCGATGTCCGAAATTTTCAAATGAAGCAGTTCGTTTAAACGCAATCCGCAACCATAAAGCAGCTTAACAATGCAAGCATGTTTGGGATTATCGATTGAAAGAAACATTCTTTTCACTTCAGCCCGGGTTAGGTATTTGGGCAACTCGTGTTTTTTTCGTGACGGATACAGATGTCTTATATTTAAACTTTTACCTACTACCGAGCTGTAAAATTTATCGATAGAAGCCACAATCATACGCTGATAAGAACTGCTGATATGGTCTTTCTTTATTTTCCAATAGACATATTTTTCAATTTCATTTTCACTTAATTCATCGGGGCTATGGAATCTCTTTTCCGCCACTTGAAGGAAACTTTTTACCGCACTACTGTAATTCTTGATGGAATTGACGCTGTACCTTTGAATCGAGAGTTTACGTTCAAAGACTGCAATTAAATTTTCGATGTCCATTGTTTTAGATTTAATTACGGCAAAATTAATCGAAACATTCGTAAATGCAAATATTTTTACAAATAAAAAATACACTTTATTCTATTGATAATATGCAATTTGTCTTTCAATATCAAGTATAAACTCGAAAGTGGTTTACGCATGTTTTAAATTTTGTATTTACGAAAGTTGTATATTTATGGCGTAAATAAGACGTTGTGCGTCATGCTTAAAAACAAGAGGAAG
>Ga0208198_1001315_pt1 | contig 22271 bp, 18 predicted proteins | sample AD_JPNTR2_MetaG_FD_184446 | JGI IMG/M metagenome (GOLD analysis project Ga0208198, IMG submission 184446) | Active sludge microbial communities of municipal wastewater-treating anaerobic digesters from Japan - AD_JPNTR2_MetaG (SPAdes) (version 2) | ecosystem: Engineered > Bioreactor > Anaerobic...
AGATGATGGCCGACTGGAGGCCGTCACCATCGGGAGGCAATGGCGAATCAGGAAGGAGACCCTGGAGGAGTTGACCCGGCCCGGTGGACCAGATCGGCAGGAGATCAGGGGCGCGTGGTATGTTAAGTAGTTAGCACGAGCAGAACTGAATATGGAACTATGAAACAGGCGTCTATGTATCTACTCCAATGACCGACTGGTCGATCTCGATCACATAAGGAGGTACAAAACATGAGGTGTCTATCGTGTAACGTGGAGAACCCGGATGGGGCTAAGTTCTGCACTGGTTGCGGTAAGGAGCTTGGCCAAAGCGTTGAGGCTGTCAACTCAAAGCCTGAAAAAGTCAAGAAGAAGCCAGGGTGTCTAAAGGTTATTGGTGGTATATTCATTGTCCTGATAATTATTGGAATAATAGCTAGTCTATCACAATCTCCCCCTTCAAGCGACACAACTACCACCACGCGTCAATCCCAAACAACATCAAGCCCCAAAAAACTTCCCAAGGTTTCCATTGAAAACTTATCATTTAAGTATGACCAATTCGCAGTCTATGTGTATGGTGAAGCCACAAATAACACTAACTCCCTTCTTAGCTATGCAGATTTTACAGCCACATTTTATGACGCTGACGGCAAGATACTCGGAACCGGAATTGGAAACTTGGCGAACCTGCCCGCTCATGAAAGCAAGACTGTAGAGATTATCGCGGTTGACATACAGCCATCCCGCATCAAAGAGTACAAGGTAGATATAGGGACGACGCTTTTTGACTGATAGGGGGAAGTTTGATTGACACATAGGGTTCGGGTAAAGCATATTAAGGATGGTCTTCGGGAGCAGTATAGACAACAGATTATGGACACGTCCCATAATGATGAGATGAACGCGGTTGCGTTTGTGATGATAGACGCTCTACTTGAGATGATGACGGAGATGTTGGAGGAATATGACAACCTGATGACGGTGTGCGAGGCCTGCCACAACATTCTGCACCCTGAGAGGTTGTGGACACCGGAAGCGTCCAAACGCAGACAGATAACTCCTGAGAGATGGTGACCAAAGACCAGCTATACCCCCCGGTCAGGAAAACGAGTTTCCGTTGAGATCCCATGGACCGGGGAGGGGTCCTGACAAAAGACATTCGGGGGCCTCGCGCGAGTTTTTTACATGATGCCCCCCTCCAATAGCCGGGAGCTAATATCTTAGGCGACTGGGTGAGCGGGGAGCTATCCAATAGCGCGATCGCTAAGGAACTTTTTTTCTAGGTATCTGTCTTTGAATGATGGCGTAAGGCCCCCTATATTATTAAGCGGAGCGACCATATAAGACCGGGCGGGCAGGTGCAAAGACCTCGGAATGCGATCGCACATGAGGGGGGTAAGCGGACCCAGTGAGCGGATTGGTAGGATCTAGCCGGCCTCCGGCCTTAAGCGCTAAAAAGTGAGCCCCCAAAACGCATTCTAACGGCCTAATAATAGGCGTTAGGTGTTATAGGTATGGGCAATAAGTGTCCGGAAAACCGAACAATAGAACACTATAAAAAAAGGACCCTAAGACGTGACTAAAGGGTAGGCGGTTGGTACAAACCCAACCAAACCGGAGGCGTAAAAAAGGGGAGCGAACCAACCGAACGAACCGAACCTCTAAAAACGGTACGGAATGGGACGGGACGGACCATAAAAAAGAGGACCGTTATTTTATTCTAGATCCACCTGTCCGGAAAATCGGACACTATAAAAAAGGGACACCTAAAAAAAGAGAGAAAACAGACAAAATCAGACACCATAAAAAGAGAGAAATGCAACACAATGCAACACCTAAAAAAGGAGCGAAAAGCACGAGCCTTCTACAAACCTAGAACCGAAGCCGCACAGTCAAGCCACAGATGACCCTTCCTAATGTATCTCCGGACCATTGCCGTGGACTTATGACCCGTTTGCTCCATGATGGCCCGCTCCGATGCACCGGCCCTAGCCGCGGAGGTTGCCATGCCTGAGCGCAAAGAGTGTCCGGAGTAGTTAGCGGGATCTAGCCCTGCCTTTTTAGCGGACCGCTTAACGATATCAGCAACGGCCCTATCAGTTAGCCTTGTCTCAGAGACATTACCATGACGATCGACTCCCCGGAAAAGGGGTCCGGAAGTTATGCCGGAAGCGGTGATCCATTCCTGGACCGCGAGAACCGGACAAGTGGCCGGGTTGTGGCCGTAGGGGATAGGGATATCCCGACCCTCCCCCTCTTGGTCCGTCTTAGAGCGCCTCAGATGAGCTACAAGGCCCTGAACCTCCTCCCTAAGGTCATCTAGGTCAAGCCCTACTAATTCGGACCGTCTAAAGGCCCCTGCGAAGCCCAGGAGGAGAATAGCGCGGTCACGTAGACCTAGAAGGTTGTCAGGTAAAGCCTGGACCATTGCCCGTATATCCTCAGTCATTAGAGCCTCCTTCTGGTCCTGGGCGGTTCCCTTTGTGCGCTTTATCCCGCTCATAGTCTCTTTAATGAGCACATGACTCCTATCGAATTCAATACCGCTTCTTTTGTGGGCCTGGGTTATGGCCGTCAACCGTCTTTCGAGAGTTGAAGGCTTATATCCCTGCCTTGCCATATCAGAAAGGTAAAGGCTAATTGTTTGAGGCATTGCCGGTAGAGCCTCAAGACCGTGACTTGAGGCCCAGGCGGTGAAGTGGTTTAGGTCTGAGCGGTAAGCCTTGAGGGTATTGTCTGAACGCGAACTATTGACATAGCCCTTCGTTGACTCCAAAAGGTCCTCCGAAATTATAGGAACGGTGCCGTTGACTTTGGTTAGGTTAGTCATTCTTGACCCCTCCCCTTCCTGACTTCCGATAGGGTTATATTATCGGAAGCTAGAACTGGCTTTATCATACGGGAATTAGAGGTTGTTGTCAATCTTTAGAGGTGCTATAATATCCTATAAGTGAAGTAATGGCTTATGGGGGGCAACGTAATGGATGAACAGATGCTAACTACTGCACAAGTGGCCGAACGGCTACAGGTGACACAGAAGACAGTAGTGGGTTGGATACAGGCAGGGAAGTTGACTGCTTACAAGTTAAGCCGGTTATGGCGTGTAAAAGAAAGCGACTTGGAAGCCTTCCTAGAGGCGCGCAAGGGTAACCGTTGACTCAGAGGATATCACGTAGAGACACGCCCTTTAAGTGGCATTACCGGCAGACCCTAGACATACCCCTAGACAGTTTTGGACAGGGTAGACAAGCTGTCCAGGGGTGACGGGGAGGGTGGACAGAGGGGAGTGGACAAGTGTCTAAGGATTCAAGGACTTACAGCATAGCCGAAGCAGCGGAACGGCTGGGCCTATCAAAGAAAACCGTTAGGAGACGTATTCAAAAAGGTGACTTGCCTGCCAAGCTAGAGGAAGGCCCCTATGGGCCCGAATATCGGATACCGGCAGAAGCAATTACAACGGCCCAAGAAGTTATAGATGTAGTGAAGGTAGAGAGGCCCACAGACCCTATGACCCTGGCCATGGTCATTGTCCAGGCCCTGGAGGAACGCGATCGGCGCTTACAGGAAGAGATAGCGGGGCTCAGGCAGGAAGTAACCGAATTGACCCAGGCCCTGGAAAGCTATCGGAAAGCGATCGAGGCCCCGAAGAAGCGTTGGCATTGGCCCTGGGAGAGGCCAGCAGAGTGAGCGAACCAAGCGAACGAACCGAACTACTAAAAAAGAGCGAGGAGACAACGGTGAATGAGGAAAAGCAGAAACCCGTAAACGATGACCCTCGGCGCTTACACGAAGATAATGTAGAGTGCTATACGGCTTGCGACGATATTGAAGGAGAAGACAGCGACTTTGAAGATGAAGACGTCGCTCTCACCCTTCTAGCCAGCATGTCCATGTTCGAAACAACCATAGAGGGTAAGAACCCCGAAGAAGTAAAGCACGAATTCGTGAAGTTTTACCGCAGGATGAGATTTGCGGAGGGAATCCTTGATCGTCACCTCCTTGAAAAAGAGGCCGAAAGCACGAAGCCCAAGATAACCGGCACCTTCGCCGAGCAAGTGGCAATACATATGGCGGCGAACATTTGGGCGACATATACAGAGCGCCTTGATGATAAGAACGTTTGGAATAAGGACGTCTTTGATCGGTTCAACGAGCGCCTAAAAGTCATGGTTATAGACTGGCTAACCGAGTTGCCCGACCAACACGAAAATCTCCAAAACATGTTGTGGAAATATGCGATAGCATGGGCCGCAGAGCAAATGGAAGAGGATCACGGCAGTAAAGTGCTGGAAGCCATGTCTGACAAAGAGTTCAGCAACCTTTTAAGAGAATACCTTTTCATTAAACAAGACTTCGAAGAAGCAACGGCCTCGATGATATCCGGATATGCTCAGAATATGGCCCGCATATTCGTTGAAGTCATTGACCCCGCAAGCATGTCCTTAGATGCCTTAGAAGACTTCATAGGCTTTCAGCATAAAAGCGGGACCGCTCATATAACGGGAAGAGCGACGGTAACAATTGATGGCGAGAAGCATAAGACCCTTGAGGCCGCCGACATATTCGACCGTATGCTTTCGGTACCAAGCGCTGCACCTTATAGCGTGTTGCAGGAAATCGTGGCGACCCGCGACTTTCACGAGGAGAAGGGGACACCCTGGCCGGTGGCTTGGATCAACAAGCGGGGCGCAAGAGGAACTGCCCAGCTCCGCCCAGCCGGAATGGACGAACAGCCCTTCATGGCCCCCAATGAGGTAGAAGCATGGTCTAAGATCATGTGGCGATATAGAGAACAAATGACTGCGCTTGACGTAGATGTCATGGACGCACTGGCGGCAATCTATTTACAACAAACCCGCAACCCGGACGAAAGCGCTGCGGCTGATGTAGACGGGCTTTTATCTATGCGAGGCCTGAAGCCAAAGCTGGGTGGCCATGGGCGGCGAGGGGGATATATGCCGGAACAACGGCGCGAAATCATGGCGGCCCTCGCCCGTATCCAAAGCATTTGGCTGGATATAGCAGAAATGGACGTTTATGAAGAAGGACCTAAGGGTGGTCGCAAACGGTCACGCAAGACGGTACAGAGCAGGCCTTTTGTGATAACTGACCGCATGGGGCAGACACGGCTTGATGGATATATGAACGTAGAGCGATTTATTTTCAAGCCCGGCGCGGTTTTTGCCCATTATCTGCACGGCCCGGGCCGGCAAACGGCCCTTCTAAACGCCAAGATACTCGAATTAGACCCCTACCGCGAAGCCTGGGAAAAGGCCATTGGGCGATACCTAACAAATCTCTGGCGCATACGAGCCCAAAGCGGCACGTATTCCGACCCTTTGAGAGTACAAACCTTATTAGAACGTACAGGGCGTAAACTGACCCCACGACATGGGACATGGATAAGAGACCGCTTTGAGAAAGCCCTTGATACCTTAACCGAACACGGAATCATTAACAGTTGGCAATATGATCGTTGGAATGAAGATGTGACCCAGCGGCGCGGCTGGTTCAAAGAATGGTTACAGGCAACTGTCATTATTGAACCAGCCGATGAAATAGAGGAGCATTACCGAGATATCGAGCAGCCCGGTAAGGCGATGCCTAAACGAATGAAGGCCCCAAAGAACGAAGGCTTAGGCCCATGGATGAAAGCACGGCGCAAGCAGTTACGCCTTACACAAATGCAGGCAGCCGAAGAATTAGGGATCACACAAGCCTACTTTAGCCAAATAGAACGCAGAAAAACAAAGCCCGGCCCGGCTCTTGAAAAGAAAATCAGAGAATGGTTAGGCGACTCCATTTAGTAATTTCGCTTAGTAATAATTTGACGACCCCTTGACTTAAATGGATAAAAGGCCTTAAACCCTCATGGCACAAGGCTTATACCTTCATCAACAGAAAGCGATTTAGTTATAAAAGTCGTGGTTATCGTTGACCGAAGTCGTGGTTATCGTTGACCGAAGTCGTGGTTATCGTTGACCGAAACTTTGCAGAATGCCAGGTAAAGGCCTTTATTAATTTCCTAACTATATTAACTATATTAAACGCCCGCGGCACGCCTAGAGGCGGCCGGGGCTTATGGGAAAATAAACCCGAAACAGGATGCCAGTGCCATTTAAGGGGGCACGTGGTAACTTTGGAGGGTTTAAGATGACAATACAAGCCTTCAGACTTACTGATGAATGGGTAGATGTAACAGCGGAACGTGCCATTATTGCAGCCGTAGCAAAAAACCCGGCCCTTTATTGGGAAGTAATTGATTACCTGTCTGCGGACGCATTCGCCTATGATGAAACAGCGAATGCCTGGCAACAGTTAGCGGATGCGATCGAGGCCGACCAGGCACCTGAAGCCCCGGCAGAGTGGCAGGCGACACTAGAGCCTTCGGAGACAGCCAAGCGACTGGCTGACCTGATGCAGAGGCGTATGATTGCCGATGCAATGGAACGGTTAGCGGCTGGCATGTATAGTGACCAACCAGCAACGGAGCTTTTAACGGCTCTTGAAGAAGAGACTGCCCAAGCACAGGCGGCGATACGCGCGACCCAGACTGGCAAACTGACATGGGCTGCCGATTTGGTGGTTGATGTTCTGCGTGATGCGGAAGAACGTAGGCGACAGCGCGAAGAGAGTGGACAAGCTGTGCTAGGCCTTCCCACGGGCGTTAAGCGATTGGACAACATTATCAACGGATTGAACGCAGGACTTTACCTTTTAGCCGGTGGTCCCGGCATAGGCAAGACCACGTTCGCCTTACAGATAGCGGCGACAGTAACCCGGCAAGCGCCTGTTATCTATCTGACTTTTGAGAATAGCCCGCAGAACATGACGTTGAAGGCGCTTACGGCCTGGGCGAGCATTAACTCGCAAGACGTGGCCCGCGGTTATGCTGACGTAAACGCCCTACGCAAAGCGGCCGACGAGTGGCGACCGATAGGCGAACGCCTAGCCATGATCGAAGGGACCGGACGCTTGACAGTAGCACAGGTGCGTGCTCTGGCCCTCCGAGCCATGAACCGGCACAAGATGAAGCGCTGTCTTGTAATTGTTGACTACTTGCAATTATGGGCAAAGGCCTCGGAAGAATTACAAAGCCGAAGAGACGCTCGGGAACGGGTGGAAGTGATGGGGAACAGCTTACGGGAACTGGCCGTAAGACTTGACTCACCCGTCTTGGCGATAGCGAACCAAAACCGAGCGGAAGGCCGTTACAGCGGTAACGGCGCTGCTTCACTAGACAGTCTCAAGGAGAGCGGCGACTTAGAATATATGGCTGACGTGGCCCTGTTCCTAACGCAAGACGATAAGCGAGCGATAACGCCTCCGGCCCGAGCGGTGACGCTGACGGTAGCGAAGAATCGGCATGGCGACTTAGGTGCGGTGCCTTTGATTTTTCGACCCGACAAGAGCAACTTCGGAGAGGAGGAATGGCGCTAATGGCAACAGAGAACCTTACACTTTCCGAAGCCCAACTTTCTGCATGTAAGCCGATCCATGGGGAAGGAGGCCGTGCTATTCGTGCCTTTTGTCCGTTTCACGGCAGTGACAAGCAGCGAAGCCTACGTGTGGACGTGGCTACGGGGCGCTTTAACTGCTTTGCTTGTGGTGCTTGGGGATACACGGAAGAGGCCCGTGAACGGTGGGAAACAGAACGCAAGCAACAGAGCCCGGCCCGGCATGAAGTGCAACCGGCGAGGCGACCCGTGCCCCGGTCCCGGCTACAGAAAGAACCTGAACCCATCTGCCCGAACCTGCTGAAGATATTGCTGACTTTTCAAGAGGCCCTGTCAGGTAGTTTGGGTGAAGAGTATTTAAGGCGGCGAGGGATTTCCTTAGAAATAGCCGAACGGTACGGCGTAGGATATGCAGCAGGGAACACATGGCCCGGCAGACCGTGGAAATGGGGTAGAGTTGTCTTCCCTTTGACTGATCCAAAAGGGCGAATCATTAGCATGTACGGCCGGGCGGTGGGCTCAAATGAGAAGGTGCCTAAACAACATCGGCACGACATTTTAAGCGGTAGCAAAGGTTACTTTTGGGGGGAGGCTCTGCGTTGCGGGGAGGGTCCCCTTTTCGTTTGTGAAGGTCCTTTCGATGCCCTGGCATTAGCAGCCGCGGGATGCACTCGGGTGACTGCGATTCTTGGGGTCAAAGGGTGGCGATGGGAATGGGCCCGTGATGTGAACGAGATTGTACTTGCCCTAGATGGCGATCGAGCAGGACAAGAAGCCTGGAAGCAGTTAGCCGTAGGGGGCAGGCTGCGAGGGAAGAAGGTTTATGTCCTGCCTCCGGAAACCTATGGTGGGTATAAAGATGCAAGCGAGGCTTGGGAGGCGGGCGCTTTAGTGATTCCCCAACGCGACCTTTCTGATTGAGATAGGGTATAAGGAAGGGAATAAAAGATGGGCAAGCATAGAACTCAGGTTGATAAACGGATTCATGATCCAACGGTTCCAGGGCCCGGGCAATCGGACTGGCAATCAGAACCAGAAGAAGAGATCTGGGGCCTTGACCTAGTGGACATGACTCCTGATTACACTAAAAGCTATAAGGAGAACAAAGCAATCTGGGCCCGGCGATACAAGGCCATATACGGGAAGTGGCCCCCATGGATGCCAGAGAGTCCGAAAGAAGAAGTAGAAGACTAAACTGCTGTTTTCCTGTAGACCTAGAAAGGTTAGATTCAAACCCTTATGGCATGAAAACGTGGCGTTATCGGCAGCCATAAAAGGGGCCGGAGAGTATGCGCAAGGTGTGCGGTAGAAGTTGGATAGGAATGCACGAATGCAGAAGGCCTTAACCCCGACCGTAGCTAATTAATGAACAGTAAAAGAAAGTAGTCAGGTGATTACGTGCAAAAAGGAAGATCAGATAAATGACCCAAGCGAATACCCTTTATTTCGGCGATAATCTAGATATAATGCGTCAGTATATCAAAGACGAAACCGTTGACTTGGTATATCTTGATCCGCCTTTTAAGAGTGATCAGGATTATAACGTTCTTTTCGCAAATAAAGACGGCACTAAGGCAGGCGCCCAAATTAAAGCATTTGAAGATACTTGGAGTTGGGATCAGGAAGCCGCGGCAGAGTACCAGAGGACTGTAGAAGCAGGCGGGCGAGTATCCCAGGTGATGCAAGCATTCAGGTTATTCCTGGGCGAGAACGATATGCTTGCCTACCTGACGATGATGGCACCACGACTCGTAGAGCTTCGGCGAGTGTTAAAACCAACGGGGAGCATTTACTTGCACTGCGACCCTACGGCTAGTCATTATATAAAACTACTGATGGATGCAGTGTTCGGACCGGAACAGTTTCAAAATGAGATAGTCTGGAAGAGGACCAGCGCCAGGAGTGACTCCCATAGGTATAACCACATACACGATGTGATTCTTTTTTATTCAATAGGCAGGGGATTTACCTGGAACGTCCAGTACATGCCCTATGATGACGCATATATTAATAAGTTCTATCGCCACATTGAAAAAGACACCGGCAGGCGTTACACCCTGAGCGACCTAATGGCTCCTGGCACTAGAAAGGGGGAGTCAGGCAAACCCTGGCGCGGAATAGATCCCAATGCCAGGGGTAACCATTGGAAGTACACCGTGTCTACGCTAGACGAACTCGATAGCATAGGCAGAATCTACTGGCCGCCGAAGGGTCGAGTGCCCCGATTCAAACGCTATCTCGACGAAATGGATGGGCTTCCACTCCAAAGCATATGGGTTGACATACCACCAGTGAGCGCGCATGCCGCGGAACGCCTTGGTTATCCCACCCAAAAGCCCGAAGCTCTCCTCGAACGGATTATCCAGGCCAGTAGTAACCCCGGTGACGTAGTGCTAGACCCCTTCTGTGGCTGTGGCACTGCCATTGCAGTAGCTCAGCGATTAGGGAGGCGATGGATCGGCATAGACATTACCCACCTGGCAATATCGCTCATGAAACACCGGCTACACTCTGCATTCGGCGAAAAGGTAGCGTATGAAGTAATTGGTGAACCTATTACTGTCGAGGGTGCAGGTGTGCTTGCAAAAGAGGATCCATATCAATTTCAATGGTGGGTCCTTGGATTAGTTGGGGCCCGCTCTGTAGAAAAGAAAAAAGGCGCGGATAGGGGCATTGATGGACGGTTGTACTTCCATGATGAAGGTGTAAAGGGTAAAACGAAACAGATAATCATTTCAGTAAAATCAGGGCACACAACCGTGAGCCATATCCGAGATTTACGCGGTGTAATTGAGCGGGAAAAAGCCGAAATAGGTGTCCTGATAACCTTACAAGAACCCACGCAGCCTATGAGAACCGAAAGTGCTAGTGCGGGATTCTATGATTCGCAGTGGGGTAGACACCCGCGTATTCAAATTCTTACAGTGGCTGACTTGCTTAACGGAAAAGGCATTGATTATCCACCGGCTAGCTTAGTAAATGTGACGTTCAAGAAGGCACCTAAAGCAAAGACTAAGACAAATGAAAGCCAAGAAAAGTTGTTCTAGAGGTTAGCTATTAGCGAGGATATACACATAAAAGGGAAGCTAAGGGCGCGTTATATATGCAGGTTAGATGCTAACAGTTTTCGTTTTTTGTGATATTATCCATAACAAACATACTCCTTTCTCTCCAAAGGGGGAGTAATAAGTTTCCTGGGCCGGACCCACTCCGGCCTTCTTTTTTGTCCCGCTACTGCTTGCCGTTCTGCTTTTCGTCCTGTTTTCCGTTCCTGATCACCTTTCTTTCTGCGAAGAACTGCTCCCAGTCCTGCTCTGCGATAAATGTCCTTCCGTCCACCAGAATGTACGGAATCGGCCACTTTTTAAGGTAGTTGTAGATCGTCTGCCTGGATACCCCGATTTCCCTTGCCAGCTTCGACGGCGTATACAGCTTCTGCACCCTTCTCACCCCCTTGTCGGTTATTTATGGGATTATATCCTTTTTGCAACTTTTTGACAACTTCGATCGTAAAAAGACTCAAAAATAATGTATACGAAATACATTACAGGTCCAGCATTCTGTACACCCGGTCAAGGTCGTCCTGCGAAAGGCCGATATAGCGTCTCGTGACTGCCGGGCTGCTGTGGTTCAGCATTTCCTGAATGATATAGAAGTCCGTCCCGCTCTTGTACGCCTGATAGCCGAAGGTCTTTCTCATCGAGTGCGTGCCGATATGCTCCTGAATGCCGGCCTTTTCCGCAGCCTTGTGAAGTATCAGCCAGACCTGCGAGCGCGAGAGACTGCCCTTGCCTTTGCGCGAAGGAAACAGAATGTCGTCCTGCCCGAGCTTTGCCGAAGCCAGATATTCCTTGAGCGCCTTCTTCACGGTTTCCGACAGCGGGAAACTCTTGCGCTTTCCGGTCTTCTGCTCGCGCAGTTCGATCCTGTCCTTCAGCTTCCTGCCGTCGTACACGTCGGACACCTTCAGCCGCACGATATCACCTACGCGCAGGCCGGAATTGATCCCCAGCACGAACAGGCACCAGTCGCGCAGGCTCCTTTCCTTCAGCACCGCCTTCATCAGTTCCAGCTTCTTTCTGTCCCGGATTGGCTCAACCAGATTCATTTCTTTTTCTCCTTTCGGCATAAGACATATTTATCGGATTATATCGCAAACAGCGTATTCCAATCGATTTGACGGCTCCCGCTCTTCGCTTTATCCCGTTTCAGCCCGCACGGGCACGGTGTTTTCGGCACTTCTCAAAATCAAGCACAATTTTCATTTTGCCATATTCGCAGAGCGCCGGAAGGACCCACACAAGCCCCGAAAAAGAAAGGACAAAGTACGGCCTGTCGGGTCTCGTCTTTTTGCAAGTTTTTTGTACCATACCGCAAGAATGTGATAACCATCGGACTTTTCGACACTTTCAGCCTGAAAACCGAAGAACGTAGTCCACGACCGTGTTTTCGGCACTTCCGCTCCCGCCTTTCTTCAAGAATTTGCCCCAGAAGGCCCCTATCTTTTGCCCGGACGTATAAATATACCACCCCCGCACAAACAGGGGCATTCTAGGGCATTTCCCGGAAAGTTTTGCAGAAGCCGGGGCATTCCGACAGAAATCCCCACCCCCTTCGCAAAGACAAAGACCCGACGTCTTTCGTCCTTTCTTGTCCCTGTCCTTCCCCGATCCCGACGTCCCGGGATTGTTCATTCACCTACGAAGAATTTCTTGCGAAATTCTCGTAGGCCAAGGGGGCTTCGCCCCCTTGTAACCCCTTCCCATTCATTGGCGGGCCGTTCTTCTCCTTTCCCGCCTTTCGGTTCGGACGCCCCTTTCCTTCGTATTCCCGCCCTACGGTACGCCAAAGGCCTTCGGCCTTGATCATGTTTGCGCTCAAATTCATTTCCTGCTCTGCGGGCGGGATCGAGCGGATCGAGAGCGAGAGACCGACCGTCCTGCCGAACATTAAAAGCAAGGCACATGGCGCAAGCCCATTTTCTGTGCCGATCTTTTCCGCCGTCGCTTTCCGCCCCGTTTGATCCTGTATAAGGCGGGATACATCGTCGGCGGGATATCTGAAATCGTGTTCCCGTTAATACTTTTAATGCGAAGAGCGCCGTCGGAAGATCGGCAGAACAGTCTCCGCTTCTTACATGACGGGAAAGTGAGAGTATGCCCTGGTCCCGTCTTTTTGTGCGTTTTGAAGAATGCGATAACCATGCGGGTTCTCAAAAACATTCAAATAGGACGGAGTATCCGAAATATATGTTAAAATTATCTTCAAAGGAAGGTGCACCATATGACAAAAAAGACTTCCACCTATTCGTTTGGAGTATCGAAGAGAGAAGGACATGACTCTTCCGCTTTTTATTCGAGATCTATATATTCCGACGACATATCCGACATATTCAGGAAAATTCCGAAAATAGCCGACGAAGGAAAAAGCAGGACCGTCGTCGAAAAGACCGAGTGGAAAAACAGGATTTTCTGTCACAGTTCGGAAGACATGAGACATATTCCGGATAACTCCGTAGCTTTGTCCTTTACTTCACCGCCCTATTGTTCGGGCAAGGATTATGATATAGACGTCTCGCTGGAAGAGTACCTGTCCCTGATAGCCAAGGTCGGACATGAAGTGTTCAGGTGTCTCGTTCCGGGCGGGAGATACGTCGTCAACGTGGCTGCTTTAGGAAGAAAGCCCTATATTCCGATGCAGGCGCTGTTTCATTTTCTGCACTGTGAGATCGGATTTCTTCCGGCCGGCGAGATCATATGGGTCAAAGGCAGGGGACAAAACGGATCATGTGCATGGGGAAGCTGGTGTTCGGCTAAGTCCCCGCGCCTTCGGGATATCCATGAATATCTTCTCGTCTTCGTCAAGGAATCCTTTTCAAGGCCCGATAAAGGCATTTCCGATATCGACAGGGACGATTTTCTAGCCAACACGCTGTCCGTCTGGGAAGTGAGACCCGAATCCGCCAAAAGAATAGGACACCCCGCCCCTTTTCCCGTAGAGCTGGCAAAAAGGGTCATATCTCTCTATTCTTACGTGGGAGATGCCGTCTTAGATCCCTTCGCCGGCTCTGGTACCACTCTGGTTGCAGCCAAAGAGATGTCAAGGATATATGTAGGTTACGAGATAGAACAAAAATACTGCGAGATAGCCACCGAAAGGTTGAAGAACTGTGCCGACACAAAAGACGATAGCGACGGAAGTTTCTGTAATTCTGGGTTTGCTTAACACGGATTGGAAATCTGTCTGTTACGACGAATTGCCCGAAGAGTTGAAGTCATCATTCTCTGAAGATCACTATCGACAGGCGATCGATTTCTACGGGAAAAATCCGTCTCTATGCGATTCTTTGACGGAAGCGGGCAGAAGATTGAGACTTCATGTCCCCGAACTTTCCAACGTAACCAAGATAGAATGGAAAGGCCCAAGCCGGCTTGCCCATTCGGTGATCAGCTCTCAAGATATCCTTGTCAACAATATTCCGATTAGCGTTAAGGTAGAAAGCAATGTGGTTTATAATTTATCGCCAAAAAACATGTTCGTTGCAATTCCGTCGGGTTTCCTTCCGAAGCCCGACGTTGGCGAAAATTGGTACATTGAAACGGCATACGACAGCTTCAACAGGCTCTATTTGACCTTGAAGGACGCTCTCGGTTTTTCTTACGGTACGGTCCTGGAATTCGAAGAAAAGGCATCGAAGGACGAAAGGAAACGAATACAGGAATTTCTTAATTCAAATCGGAAAAACGATATTCGTGATGATTTTATGAATGCATATATAGAGATGTGCAGGGAAGTCGCTCGGAAGTCAGCTGAAATCTTCAATGACAATATCGCCCTGTCCCTGAAGGAACACCCGAAGGCCTTATATGAAGTATTGGCAAAAATATTTCTGCGGCTGAACGGAATTCCCTATTTGCTTGTATGCGTGGAAAAAGATGTTTCGTTGCTTTGGGTTCCTGACCTGACGACGTTCTTAAGACAGTACAAGATTTTTGATGTGGCAGCGCGGGCAGATGGCACCAGAAAACAAAGTGTCGTCAATATTCTGTTGAGATATAGAGATAAAGATAAGAATCTCAAAGATTTGTATTATCATGTCGAGATAAGATGGTCTCACGGCAAGTTTTGCGGAAACCCGGAAGCAAAGCTCTACAAACATTTCCTGTGGAAGGAAGTATTTCACGGTTTTTGATAACGAAAGATTAACAGATAAACGAAAAAGGCGCCCCAAACAGGCGCCCTTTTCCCCTTATAGGAATTCTAAATTTTCGACGGGTTGAATGTTTATTTCTTAGTTTCAAGCCCTAATAGGTAGTCTAACCACCCGTCGGATATAGAATAATTTTCAATTAACCAAATGTCAAGGCTTGAATGAAAATTAACCTGCTTCCAGGATGCCCTATTTTGCGTCTTCTTTCTTCGAAAGGTATAAACATACCACCGACACGTTCGGATTGCATAAAATGGGGTATTCTTGGTGCGTTAACATACAAAAGGATATGCATGGTTATCGCATTTTCGGGCCTTTTTCGTCAAAACGAAAGAATCCCATAACCATGCGGGTTCTTCGATTTCACCGAAAAAGTCACGATCTCATATAGTGAGCTTCAATATCGCCGTAGAAGGCTTCCATCAAAAGATCCACGGCACTGCTTTTTACCCCTTCCGCCGCCTTCGAAAACGTCTCTTCAAAGAACTCCCGCCGGTTAGGTTTCACATTCTGAAGCTCCTTATTCAGGTTTGCGCCGAACCGGATCAGGCCGTCTTTGATCTCGCCCAACGCCTTCTTCAGCCGCTCGTTTTCCACCTTGAGCTTTTCCGTCTCTTCGGCCTTGTCCTTGCGTTCGGCCAGCAGTTTCCCGTAAACTTCCAGAGCCTGCATCATTCCTTCAAGCTCTTTGTTCTTCTCGTTTAAGGATTGCTCTTTCTCCGATATCTCCCGCTCGTATGTCGATATACGGTTCTCGTAAACCGAGATGCGCTTTTCGAGCTTTTGAGCTTTCTCGCTTTCCGCTCTGCCGGCGGCGGCAAGTTCTTCAAGCTGTCTCTTTGCCTTCTCTATGAGACGCTGTTTGTCTTCCACATCTTTCAGGCGTTTCTTGCGGGCTTCTTCCAGTTCTTCTATCTCCCGCCTTACGGCATCAAGCTCGTCCCTACGGCGCTTCAGATCCGCTTCTATCTGTCTCAGTTCCTGTTCCTTCATCTCGAGTTCTTTCGGCAGGCTTTCGTGAAGTTCACGGACGGTCTTGTGCAGGTACTCCCACGCAGGTGCGCCTTCCGCAATTCTCTGCTCCTTGGGAACGCCCCGTGATATCGGCAGGCCGAACTCCCCGCATACTTCGCCCGCAATGTCCTGAAAGCGCTTCAAGTCCTGCTTTTTCAGGTTGACAGTGCTTCCGTCCCGTTTGAATTTGTTCATCGTGAAGTGTGCGTGCGGTGCCTGCTCGTCCCGATGGATATACAAAGACAGCAGCGGCACTTCCGCTTCCTTGGAAATCCGCCGTGCAATCTCAAGGTAAAGCTTCTTCTGCGTCTCTCCGTCGAGAGAGTTGATAATCTTCTGTGCTTCCGTGCCCCACGTAATGATGCCCCGGTAGGCTATGGCGTCCGTGTTCTTGATGCTTCTTATGCGCTTGAGCGGACAGCGGCCTTCTTCGACTGCTTTCTGTCGGACGGCCCGGTTCGTCTCAAGCAGTTCCTTTGCGGAAATTCCCTTGTCTATCACGCACTCGTTCAGGCGGGACAGTTCGGGATTGATGTAGTGCGGTATCCGCTTCCGTTCCCGCCCGTCGTGTTTCTGCTGAAAGGCGAGCTTCTTGGCATTCACATATTCCGTACGGACACTTACCGTTAAACTCACTCCCGATCAACCCCTTTTCCGTTAGGCATGAGCGCCTTGTAGACTTTCAACTGCTCCGAATAGGTCCGTGAAGAGTCGTAAATCCACACATCATCTTCCGTATCTCCCGTAACGTCCGGCTCCGGAAGCGGCGGAAGGTCTATATCATTGTTTTTGATCTCGTTTATAACGGCTTGCCGGAGTTTGTTTACAGGCTCTTCAAAAGGTGCAAAATCCCTTTGGCACTCTTCCCGCAGCCTTTGCAGTTGTTCTTCGTATTTCCGGACTATGGGCCGTTTCTGTTCGTTGAGTTTTCGGAGTTCGTCTTCATACTGCGCCAGATGCTCTTCTTTCCACTCCCGTATGGCTTCTTCGGCCCGGTCTTCAGCCGCTCTCATGGAGTTCTCCAGATCGGGATCAAAATACTTCAGGAGTTCCCTGCATATGATGTTTTCCAGCTCGCCGGGATAGTTGGCTTCGAGTGCATCCAGCTCCGTGGCGTCCTGTCCGAAAGCTTTCCGGAAGTTTCCTTTTCTGTTGTCGCTTTCTTTTATCGGGATAGAAGGAAGCCGGTATCTTTCCACTTGCTTCTGTGTCAGAGCCACCTGCTTCAGCTTTATGTCGCAGTTGATGTTGTAGTAGTTTTGCCAGTACTCTATCTGCCGTGATATGGCAAAAGGCATGTAAGAGCCGGCGGGGTCGAAATCCGAGATGTAAAATATCCTGCACGGCTTACCGATGTTTTTGATGCGTTCCAGGAAGTTCACCACGCTTGTTACGCTCAGGAAGCCCGCACCCGCTATCAGATTTGCGTAAAACTTCCTGCAAAGCGGTTCCAGCACATCGTTCATCGTGGTCTTTTCGACCCAGAGTTCAAGAAGATAGGGCTGCAGGTTCGGCTCATACCAGTAGTTGCAGGGATAAACAGCGGGTATTTTCCAATCTCCGCCTTCCGAAAGAGAAGCATTTACGTGCGGTAAAAACCAGTAACACTCTTCATACGCACAGCCGGGTATTCTGTCGTCCGCCGGAGGGCCTGCACGAGCGGCTCCGGGTTTCGCATGTCGACTATCCGGCCGGCTTCGACCAGACCGAGATACCTTGCCTGACAGGCGGCGTCCAGCAGGTAACTCCAGCTCTTCTGATCATTTTCGTACGACGTGCCGTCAGCTTTGACAGCGCCTTCTTTGCTCACAAGGCGGTAGTGGATTCTTCTTAAGTGGATGCCGTCTTCAAAACACTCTCTCCGCCAGACATCGGCGAACCACTCGGCCTTTTCCCTGCTGCCCCTGCCGCCCGCATAAAATGGATCCCGGTTCGGCGAGAGAGCAAGCAGGTCTTTGATATTGCAACCAAGCTCCTTTGCGATTTCCTTGACCTTTTCGTAACCCATTTACAACCACCCCCGTAGCACTCACCCCCTTTCTTTCGTGATTTTGGTTAGGCTAACTTGATTAGATACGGCTAAAGCGGGCTTAGTAGGTGAATTCGTGATTGACGCCGCAAATATTTGTTGTCTGTCTTCAATGACATTCTCCCCACGAGCGCCCAACCTTGACTTCCGCTTCCACGGGAACGGGATCAATGAACTCCCTGCCCGCCCGGACCATGATATCGTGCAGCACTTCTTTTGCATGCTCCGCTTCTTCTTCCGGGACTTCGATCACTATCTCGTCGTGGACGGGAAGAATGAGCCGATAGTCCGTATCACGGTACAGGAGCGTCAGCGCTTTCTTGAGCATGTCGGCGCCGGTGCCCTGATCCGGCTGGTTTACCGCCTGCGTAAAGTAGATATTTCCGTTTTCGTCCAGCCCGACGATCCTGACCCGCCCCGACCGGCTGTGGACGAGCTTCAAGGTTTTCTCCACGATTTTCGACTTTTCGGGCAGGTAGTAGGTCTGGTCGGGCCTGTTCTTAATGTGTGCGTGGTATCTTTTGATATACGGATAGGTCTTAAAGAACACCTGTCGGGCCTTCTCGGCTTCTTCGTCCGACATGTCCGTGCCGAAGCTGTCCCGAGCATACAGGCGCAGCGTTTCTTCCCCCATGCCGTATATCAGTCCGAAGTTCACGGCCTTTGCCATGCCCCGTTCCGCCTTCGTGATCTGGTCGGGCGCTTTCCCGGATATCTTCGACGCCGTGATCCGGTGCAGGTCCTGCCCTTCGGCAAACGCCCTGAGCATTGTCGGGTCGCCGGAAAGGCTTGCCATGATCCTGAGTTCTATGGCGCTCCAGTCCCCGCTGATCAGAAGGTGTCCGTCGGAAGGAATGAACAGCTTTCGGAATTCTTCTTTTCCCGGCACCTGCTGAAGGTTCGGGTCGGAACAGGTATAGCGTCCCGTCTCTGCGCCAAGCTGAAACAGTTTCGGGTGAATGCGCCCGTCGTGTTCGGCGGCATGTTCCAGACACGTCTCCAGCAGGTCCCGGCCCTTCTTTATCTCCCGGTACTGGAGTATCTGGTTGGCCACCGGGTGTCCCAGCAGCTTCAGCGTGGCTTCCTGCGTGTCCGAAAGGGTTATGCCCTGCTCGGCAAAATATTCCAAAATCTTTTTGGCGCTGAACGGGTTAGGGTCCATATTATCCGGCAGGACAAGGCTGTCGAGCAGTCGTTGTGCGCCTTCCATATCGAAGCGGAAGCCATTAAACACCATTTCAGCCGTGGCGGGAACGCACCCGAACTCAAGGTCTGCGGCCGCCGTAAGCTTGTTTTTCTCGAGCAGTTCCTTCTGCATTTCGTACAGCTTGAGCGGGACTTGAACGTCGTTGATACAGTATTCTATGTGGTGTTCCGTCAGCGGTTTGCTCCAGTCGCACGTCTGGAGTGTCTTGTCCATGGTAATGCCGAGATACCTTTCGGCGACTTCTTCCAGAGCAAAGCCCAACCGACGGCCGTTTTCGTCCCTTCTCCCGCATTCGATGAGCCGGGCGGCGAGCCAGGTGTCAAAGACGTTCAGCTTCAGCCGGCGGCCGAGCGCCTTGAACAGGAAGGCAATATCGAAAGCAAGGTTGTGGCCGATTATCTTTTTCGGACACGACACGACGGTGCGGAGCAGTTCTTCCGGCGGGTTCTGCACGATCCAGTAGTCGTCCCCACAAGCCACGGAAAGCACACAGAGCCGCCCTTTGTGCGGGCTGGTTCCGACCGTTTCAAGGTCAAGCGCAATTTCCCGATCCCGAACGCACCCTTCGATTTCCCCGATTGGGCGGGTGCAGGCGGGTAAATGGTTTATATCGCCGACGGTCGGCCGGCAGGTATTGGTTTTCGCCGAAACAGGAATTTCTGTGTTTTGTGGGATCAATTTTTGTTCTTCCGCAGGTTCGCAAACAGCGACAGCGGTATTTTTATCTTGAGCACATGTTGTGGCCGGTTCAGGAAGAGCCTTAGAGCCGTCTAGGTTTTCGGCGTTTACCAGAGAGTTTTCCGGGGACTGAGAATCTGTTGCGGTGACAGCGGTGACGTTGTTGCAGTATCTTTTAATATTTTCTCCCGTATTTTCAAAACACACTGCAAAGCTGTCACCCTTGTCACCCTGCTTTAGACGAATTTTTCTCCAGCAGTGTATACCGCCATGCATGCGCCCTTTTATGAACCCACGATTTTTAAAGCTTTTCTCAAAAGTCGGTTTTGTGAGTGGTTCTTCGCCCTGCTCTGCGCACCATGCAGAGTAAGCTTCATACAGCTCTTTCACGGTTACGACGCCGGAAGGATACTCTTCGCAGCACTCGTCTATGAAAGCGGTAACGGTGTCCTGCTCCCTGTTATATTCTTTCGTGGCCGCCGACACTTCTTCCGCCAGCCAAGACCGGTTGCTGTACCAGTCGGCAAGCCCGTCCAGCAGCCAACGTAGGATAGCAGGAGCTTCTTCTAACAACCGCTTCACTATCACGTCCTGCGGTTCCTGCTCGTTTAACGGTCTGACAACCGACCACGGGACAAGCCGTATACGTCGCCAGATACCGTGATCGGTTCCGATAATAGTCGGCTTCTGGTTGCAGAGCAGAAATATTGTCCACGTGCGCGAAAACTCAAAGAAGTCCCGGTTCATGAAGCGTGCGCTGATACGGTCTCCGCCTGTAAGCTGCTTCACCTTTACTTCGTCCAGCCGGTCGCCGTACCCTACTTCAGCGCTGAACACCAGCCTTTTGCCTTTCAGGTGGGCAAGTTCGGTCGGGTGCTGGTCGAAGCGCTTTTGTATCAGAAGGTTTGGTGCTGCTGTTCCGGCGTAGCTGCCGAGCACCGCCTGAAGCACCCTTGCCGTCGTGCTCTTTCCGTTTGCTCCTTGTCCGTACCATATCGGCAGCGCTTCCTGAAGGCTTCCGCCGACCAGAGACACGCCTAAATCGCGCTGCAGTTGTCTTCGTGTGTTCGGGTCTGGTATTGCATATCTGATATGTTCTTCCCACGCCGACCCGACCGCCGTATCGTCATAATCGACAGGGGCTAAATGCGTGCATAGGTCGTTCGGATCGTGCGGCCGGAGCTTTCCGGTGCGAAGGTCTATCGTGCCGTTGTTGACGTTGAGAATGTACCCGTCGCTGTCCCACTGCTCCGCCAAGGTGAGAATTCCGGGTGCGGCCTGTACATAAGTAAGCATGCTTTTAATTGCCCGAATATTGCAGGCTTTTTCCAGCAGGGAGACCAGTTTGGCGGCGAGCGTCTCGCTTGTCACGGTTTCCATTTGTTTTGCATAAAAATCCCGAAGGGTCTTGCTTGCTTCTCTGACGGCGACACACTCGGGGATTTCCTGCCAGCATTTCCCCGTCCACTTCATCCATTCTCCCGTGTGTTGTGCCCAGCGGTATTTTCCGAGCCACAGCATTTCCAGTATTTCCGCCTGTTCCACTTCTCTGTTTACGCCGGGCAGGTTGCCATTGGGTTTGTACCTGCTGATACTTTTCGCTATTGCGCGTACTTCGTCTTCCGGAAGGGGTGGGCAGCACCGCTGTCTGTTGGTGTCCAGCAATACTTGGATTATATGTTCTTCGTTAAACCCACGGCTTCGCAGCGTTCCTGCGTATGACGTCAGTATGTTGTTCCGCTCGCCTTCTCTGATCACTTCGGGAAGGAGTTCCTTTTTCTTTGACCGCGACAACCGGTATTCTTTAGTTTCTTCCGCCAGCTTCAGGAGCGCTTCCTTCGTACCGCCGTATCTTTCCTTCCAGTCCGTTACGTCTTCGTGCTCCCGCATGACGGGAAGACGCACGATTTTCACGGTTTTTGCGACGCCGTACAGGCTTCTCGCCGTCTTCTCGACGTGCTTATTACCGGCTTCGTCGTTGTCCGGAAGGATTACCACACAAACGCCCTTCAGATAGTGGTTGAAGTCTTCCCGCCACTTTCCCGCACCCATTGGGTTGGTCGTGGCGACAAGTCCCCATTCGGCAAGCGTCTCTGCGTCCTTCTCGCCTTCTACAATGAAGACGGTCTCGCCCTGTTTGACGGCTTCAACGACTTCCGGCAGGCGGTACGGGACGATCTTTACACCTTTTATGTTGTTCACCCAACCGCCTTTGCCGTCTGGCTGGCGCTGGTAGAACTTCTTGCCTTCCTTACGCTGCTCCCTTATGACCTGAAACAGCAGAGTCCCGTCTTCGTCTACATAGTTGTAAGCTGTTACGACCGTTTCGCCCGCATTCCACTGTTCCGCATATTGACTTTTTTCGTTTTAAGGCTAATTCTGCGCTTATAGCTACGAGGCTTTATGAATTTTTGTAGTGTCCGGATGTCCAGACTAATTTCAAAGGGCCCAAAGTCTTATAAGCTAATAGCGCATATTTCAGGGTTATTTGTGAGCCTTAAGCTAGGGCTTTGAATCTTTAAGCGGGTCCTTCCGGGGACATTCAACTGGTGGTCCGAAGCAGTGTGCTATATACCCGGCTGAAGTAGCAGAATTTTAGTTTACGAATTTACATTTAGATAGAAGGCCCCCGGTGCTGAATATTCGTTCCTCTGGGAGACTACAGACCGGGCGAGGGGTCCTGACAAAAGACAT
>Ga0208198_1001321_pt1 | contig 22224 bp, 19 predicted proteins | sample AD_JPNTR2_MetaG_FD_184446 | JGI IMG/M metagenome (GOLD analysis project Ga0208198, IMG submission 184446) | Active sludge microbial communities of municipal wastewater-treating anaerobic digesters from Japan - AD_JPNTR2_MetaG (SPAdes) (version 2) | ecosystem: Engineered > Bioreactor > Anaerobic...
CTACAATCAGCGCGACAAGGATGCCAAAGTGGCCTATTACACGCGACAATTGGAGAAGCTCACCGGGGCCAAGGTTCAGATTGCTCTTGGTGAGGCAATGGCCTAACGGAGGTTATTTTCGAAGGAGCTCCCATGCCGGGTTTTGTGCGTTTGAAAAAAGAGGACGGCAGCGCGTTGCCATGGCGCGCGCGGCGCTGTGACACGTTCCTGTGTCGGCTCCAGGGGCTGATGTTCCGGCGCCGCCTGCGCCCCGACGAGGCGTTGCTCTTCGTCGAAGCGCGCGAGAGCCGCACCGCGACCGCCATTCACATGTTCTTCGTCTTCTGTCCCATCGCCGTGGTCTGGTTGCGCACCGATGGGGTCGTCGTGGACAAGGTGCTCGCCAGGCCTTTCCGGCCCCTCTACACGCCGGCCGCGCCTGCCCGCTACTACCTGGAGGCGGCGCCGGCCCTCCTGGAGTGGGTAACGGTGGGAGAGCGCTTGCAGATTGAAAGTGATTGACTTTCGCGTGATTTCATTTATCATACAAAACATGGTTTTATTCTTGACGGCTGTTTTTCGTTCTTGAGTCTTTCGTTCGAGGCAATGATGCGGCGTCGCGCTCTCATTTTGGTCCTGGTTCTGCTGCTGGCAGGTGGGATTTCACCCATAACGGTTCTGGCTTTTGCCGCGCCGCCTCAAGCGGACGATCGCCCTACCGTGCACATCGTGACGGCGGGCGAGACGCTGGCCTCGATTGCCCGGCATTATGGGGTGGATACGACCACCCTCGCGCAGCTGAACGACCTCGCCGACCCCCGCAAAGTCTACGCGGGACAACCGCTGTTATTGCCCCTGCCGGAAGGCTTCCCCCGCGCCGATTGGGAATCGCACACGCTGGCCCTGGCGGAGACCTTCTCGTTGCTGGCGCGACGCAGCGACTTCGATTGGCTCACCATGGCGCGCGCTAACCGCATCCTGAACCCGGAGGCCCTGCTTTTGGGGCAGACGTTCCTCGTTCCCCCGCAGGCCGTTCCCTTGACGGTTCACATCGCCCCTGCCGGCGAGACCTGGCTGACGCTGGCGCTGCGCCACGACCTGCCGTATTGGGAGCTCGTGCGTTACAATCCGAGTCCACTCTTTGCCGGCGCTGCCTGGGTCGCGCCCGGCGAGGAGTCGGCCGCGACCGATCTGCCGTATCCCCTCGTGGCGTTGACGTTGTCGCCGCAGCCGGTGGTGCGCGGGGAGACGTCGGTGCTCAGCCTGGAGACGGCGGAACTGGCGACCTGCAGCGTCGCTTACCTCGACAAGAACGAGCCCTGTTACCGGCAGGACGCCACCCATCTCTTCGCGCTGTTGAGCCTCTCGCCGATGGTGGAGGCCGGTGAGTATACCGTGGCTCTCACCGTGCAGTCCGACGGCGCAGAGCTCGCCTTCACCCTGCCCTTGCTCGTGACGCCGGGCCGCTTCGGCTACGAACGCATTGACGTCTCGGGAAGCCTGAGTCAGCTCACGGACGCGACGCTCATGGAGACCGAGCGGCAGGCGCTGGATGCGGTTGCCGACCTGCGGACACAGCAGCGCTTCTGGAATGCGCCGCTCAAGTTCCCGGTCCAGGCGGCGATTTCTTCCTATTTCGGCTCGCGCCGCTCCTACGGCGGCTCTTACAACACCTACCATTCCGGCGTAGATTTCCGCGCCGGGACAGGGACGCCGGTGCTGGCTCCGGCGGACGGACAGGTGGTGCTGGCGCAAAGACTGGCGGTGCGCGGCAATTCCATCATGCTCGATCACGGCTGGGGGCTGGTCACCGGCTACTGGCATCTTTCCGCCATCGAAGTGGCGGTGGGGGATTGGGTCACCCAGGGGCAGGTGATTGGGCGTGTGGGCAACACGGGCCTTTCGACCGGTTCCCATCTCCATTGGGAAATGTGGGTGGACGCCCAACCGGTCAATCCGTTGCAGTGGGTCGAGCCCTTCTACCGTTTCCCCTCTCCGCCTGCCGGCGAGGTGACCTGGACCCCAAATTGATGGGGGCGCGGTGAGCCTTTCGCACTTCTGCCGCCTCGAAGGCTGGTTGGGGACTCCGCCGCGTTTTGTCTTCCACGAGAGTGTCTCCTCGACGCATGATGTGCTGCGGGAACTGGCAGAACACGGCGCGCCTGAGGGAACCGTGGTGCTGGCTGAGGTACAGACGGCCGGGCGCGGGCGGCTGGGACGACAATGGTTGGCGGCTCCTGAGACGTCGTTGTTGCTCTCACTCCTTTTCCGTCCTCAGGAGCCGTTTGTGTTTCACGCTTCACGGGTGACCATGGCGTGCGGGCTGGCGCTGCAGGCCTCCGTCCGCGAGGTGACCGGGCTCCCGGTGGCGCTGAAATGGCCCAACGACCTGATTGTGGAACGTGAGGCGGGGTGGGGGAAGCTCGCCGGCCTCCTGGCGGAGATCGGCGCGCTCCCGGAAGCGGCGCCCTACCTGATGGTGGGCATCGGCGTGAACGTGAACGTGCCCCTCGCGTCGCTGCAGACGTACTCGCCGCAGGCGACTAGCCTGCTGGTCGAGACCGGGCGCAGTGTGGATCGGAGCGCCCTGCTGCTGTCCCTTCTCCGACACATCGAGGCGCGGTACGACCGGCTGAGTGCGGGGTGGGATCCCCTGCCGGAATGGCGAGCGGCCCTGGCCTGGATGGGACAGCCCGTGCGGATCCATACCCCCACCGGCGAGGTGGGCGGTGTGGCGGTGGAGGTGCTGGAGGATGGCGCTCTGCTCGTCCGCACGGAAGCCGGGGAACTCCTGCCGCTGCACGCGGGGGACGTGAGCCTGCGCAAATGATAGGAATGGGGAGGTGGACGGTGAAACGATTCCTCGTGGGGAGGTCTGACTCGTGCGTTATCTGATCGTGAGCGATATTCATGCCAACCTGGCGGCGTTGCAGAGCGTGCTGGACGCTGCGCCGTCCTTCGATGCGATCTGGTGTTTGGGTGACCTGGTGGGCTACGGCCCAAATCCCAACGAGGTGATCGAGCGGCTCCAGGAGTTTCCCTTCGTGAGTGTGATGGGCAATCACGACTGGGGCGTTCTGGGACGCGCCGACCCTTACATCTTCAACACCGACGCGCGACACGCCCTTTTGTGGACGCGGGACGAGCTCACTGCTGAGAACCAGCGATTTCTGGCCGGCCTTCCCGTTGGCCAGAAGGTGGAGGATTTTGTCCTGGTCCATGCCAGCGTGCGCGAGCCCATTTGGGAATATCTTCTGGACACAAACGCGGCGCGCAAAAGTTTTACTTTCAACAACTTTCGCGTGGCGCTGTCGGGACACACTCACATTCCGGTGGTCTTCGAGTGGGACGAGAGCACGGCGGAGGCGCGGATGTCGCCGCCCGATTGGGAGGAGCCGCTGCAATTGGGGGGACGTCGGCTGATCATCAATGCCGGCAGTGTCGGGCAGCCCCGCGATGGCGATCCGCGCGCCGCGTATGGCCTCCTTGATACGGAAGCGCGGACGTTCAGCTTTCATCGCGTCGCCTATGCGGTTGAGATCACGCAGGAACGGATGCGCGCATGTGGGATGCCGGCGCGTTTGATCGAGCGCCTCGAGCTGGGGCGGTAAGTGATCGAGGGAACTTTTGCGCCACAGCTAACGTCTGCAGACTGAGGTTGACATTCACGCGAAGGAGGATCTGGCGATGAAAAAGTACTGGATTTGGGCGTTGGTAGCGGCCATGCTGGTGATGACAGGTTGCGGGGCAAGAGTTGCGGAGGAGGCAGCGGTAGATAAAGGGATCATGCCTTCTACGGCCCCCGGAAGCGGCGCGAGCTTTTCTGAGGTCAACCAGGATGCTGCTGCCGGCGACATCACACCGATGATCGTCTACAATGGATCTCTGGAGCTGGTGGTGTCGGATGCGCTGCAGGCGCAGGAGGACGTGCAGCGCGTCATCGAGGGCGTTAACGGTTATGTGGTTTCCTCGGAGAGCTATCGTTACGAGCAGGGCTTGATCACGGTCAATATGAGGGTGCGTGTGCCGGCGGAGAAATTCCACGAGGTCATGGCGCAGTTGCGCAATCTGGCGCTGGAAGTGAATCACGACAGCACCTCCAGCGAGGATGTGACCCAGGAGTACGTGGATCTCGAGTCGAAGCTGCGTGCGTTGGAAGCCAAAGCTGCCCGGCTCGAAGAGCTCATGAAGGAAGCCGAGGACACCGAAGCGGTATTGGCGGTGTACCGCGAGCTGAGCGCCACGCAGCAGGAGATCGAACAGGTGAAGGGACGGATGCAGTACCTGGAGCGCTCCTCGGCCATGGCGACCATTTCGGTCACGCTCACTCCCGATGAGCTCTCGCGGCCCGTGGAAGTCGCCGGCTGGCGTCCGCAGGGGACCGCCAAACGCGCTGTGGAGGCCTTGCTCAACACCCTGAAATTTCTCGGCAATGCCCTGATCTGGATTGTGATCTACATCGTGCCGGTTTTGGCCGTAGTTGGCGGCGTAGTCTATCTGGTGCGCAAGGGATGGTCGCGGTTGTTTGGGCGGCGCAAGCGCGCGGCGAAAACGGCCGAGCTGCTTGAAGCCCCTGAGGCTAAGTAAGGCGGCATAGTGCGCCCTGGCGGCGAGACCTCGCCGCCAGGGCGTCATTTGTGAGCCCCGACGAGTACTGGACGCTGATTTTCGCGTATTCATACGATTTTTCACATTACCTGTTCGAATCCGCGTTCATCGGCGTCCAACTTTTGTTCGGCTCCCTCTGGCGATGGAAAGCCTTTGGCCGCCGATTTTCCACATGATCTGCGTGAATCCGCGTTCATCGGCGTCCGATCCTCCGTTTGCCTCCTGAAGAATGTGCGGTATACTTGCTTTCCCTGAACCGACCTGCATCAGCCCCAGGCTCAGACAAGGAGCTCACTGCGATGTGGTATCTCTACGTGCTGCGCTGCGGCAACGGCGCCCTCTACACCGGCTCAGCCCATGACGTGGCGCGCCGCCTCACCGAGCACCAGCGCGGGCGCGGCGCCGCCTACACCCGCTCGCATCTTCCCCTGGAACTCGTGGCCGCATGGCAGTATGCGGAGCGCGGGGAAGCCTTGCGCGCGGAACGCAGCTTCAAGGCGCTGCCGCGTGAGGCCAAGCTCGCCTGGATTGAGGGACGCTGGCCTTACAAGGGAGGGCCCTTCGCCTTTGAGGTGGTCGGCGAGCCGCAACGCCAGCGTTTTTGTCCCTATTGCGGCGGCGCGCTCGAGACGCAAGGCGAAACGTCGGTCTGCACAGTTTGCGGGCGACCCCATGATTCTCGGCCGGGACTGCGCGTCGGGACCCTGATTCTGCGCGAGGGCCGTGTGTTGTTGATGCGTCGCGCGCTCGAGCCGGGGCAGGGACTGTGGGACATCCCGGCGGGAAAGCTGGGGATGACCGAATTGCCGGAAACGGCGGCGCGACGAGAGGCTCAGGAGGAAGCCGGTTTGGAGGTCCGGCGGCTCGACTTGCTGGGTTTCTATCTCGAGGAGGATGGCTTGCAGGGGGAACGGGCCCCTGTTTTGACGGTCTATTTTGTGGCTGAGACGGAGGGCGAGCCGTGCGCTGGTGAGGCTGCGGAGCGCTGCGCCTGGTTCCCGCTCGCGGCCTTGCCGGAAACGCTGGCTGGCGCTCATCTTGGGCGAGTCCTGGCTGACCTGGAGGGATGGGTCGCCCGGCGCGGGCGGCCTGACCTGCCAGGTGCCGACGGGACTGCCATCAGATCACAGGAGTGAAGTCCATGCGCATCGGCATTGATTTCGGGACGACCAACTCCGCCGTCGCTTACTACGACGGCGCGACTTTGTATCCGGTGGACATTGACCCCGGCAATGACAACCCGCGCGTGTTGCCCTCTCTCATTTACATCCAGCGTAATCACGAGACCAGCCTGGGCAGCGCCGCTGCCGCCGAATATTTGGAGCAGGAGACGGGACGGCGGCCGGTGTGGGAGCGGCAACACATGGGCGCGATCGAGATCATCGTCGCCGGCTCTGGTTCCGCGCCGATCCAGTACCTGCACGACATCTATGAGCAGGTGGACATCGCGGCGAAGGGACGGCTGCTTCAATCGGTCAAAACCGTGCTGCGCGACCCGCAGTACGAGGGCACCCGGATTTTCGATCGCTACTATCCGGTGGATGAACTCATCGCCATTTTGCTGCGGGCGATGCGCGAACGCGCGGAGCAACAACTCGGCGGGACCTGTGACGCGGTGGTGTTGGGGCGCCCCGTGACCTTCTCCGACGATCCCGCCGTCTCCGAGCGGGCGGAAGAGCTGCTCTACAAGGCGGCGCGTTTTGCCGGCTTCAAGGAGATCACCTTCCAGCTGGAGCCTATCGGCGCGGCGCATCTCTATCACCGCAGCGCGACGCGCCGGGAACTCGCGTTGCTGTTCGATTTTGGCGGCGGCACGCTCGACCTCACCGTGGTGGAGGTGGGCGGGCGCGAGCCTCCGCGGGTGTTGGCGACGCGGGGCGTGCTCGTCGGCGGCGATGACCTGGACCGGCGGGTGATGGAATCGCTGCTCACGTATTTTGGCGCCGGTTCCAAGGTGGAGGGCGACGTGGATTTCCCCTACTACATGCTGGATTTGCTGAAGGCCTGGCAGACGATGCCGGAGCTCTCGCGGCCGCAGGAATTGGGGAAGATCCGACGCTTTCAGGAGACCGGCAACAACCCGGAAGCCATGCGCGCGCTGGAGACCCTGGTGACCGCGAACGTGGGCTTTTCCCTTTTCAAGACAATCGAACGCGCCAAGATTCAGCTCTCGACCGACTTGATCGCCAAACTGGAATTTTCCTATCAGGCAATCCAGATCCGCGAACGGATTTTGCGCCGCCGTTTCGAGGAGCTGCTTGAACAGGAAGTGGCCCTGGTAGAACGGGAACTTCACGCGGTGCTGGCGGAGGCGGGCGTGCGCCCGGAACAGGTGCAGGTCGTCTTGCGCACGGGCGGCAGCTCGCAAATCCCGATTTTCGTGGCGCTGCTGGAGCGGATTTTCGGCTACGAGAAGCTGCGCGCGATGGATCCCCTCACGTCGGTGGTGGGCGGGATGGCGGTAGTGGCGCAGGAGGACGCCGGACGGCGTCCCGGCGCTTATGCCGCGCGCTACGTCTCCCCGATCACGGGGGCGCAGGTCGCCAGCTCGCACCGCTATCGCCAGACCTTCTTGCGCTCATTTCGCCCCGCCTACACCGACCAACCCTATCCCATCATGCGGTTGCCGCTGACGTTGAGCGGCCTCCCTGCCATTCAGACCGCCGACCTGGACTATGGCGTGCGCCGCGATTCTTTCCTACATTTTTACCTGGAGCGCCCGGCGAAGGTCTACGTGGCGTATCTGGGGCTGGCCAGGGGCATTCCCGACTGGCTGCAGACGTTCACCCCAGAGCCGATGTCCCTTGAAATTGATCATCCCGGCGGACGGATGCCCTTTGTGGTGTACAGCCGTGATTTCCCAGCGGGCAAGGTGACCCTGGGGGGCAATCAGGCGCCGGGGAGCGTTGGCCCCGCGTTCATGAATTACCTGGTGGCGGCGCGGCCCTTGGAATAGAAGGAGACGCCATGTGTTGGGGCGCACTTCGCACAAGCACAAAAATGTGAGCCGTAAGTCGTGAGTTGTGAGCAGCTGTTGCGACGGCGTGTCAGGCTGGGGATGAAATCCTCAGCCTGACACGAGCCAACCGCGCTGAAGCGCGTGGTTTGGGGAGTTCGCTTCAGCGAACTTGACGTGGCAGACCTGGAATTCATTCCGGGGCAGCTGAGGTTCACAGATTCGCCTTTTCGCCTTTTCGCCTTTTCGCCTTTTCGCCTTTTCGCTGATTCGCTGACTGCTGACTCGCTGATCTCTATTTTTGAAGGAGACGCCATGTGCTGGCGCACATCATCCAAGGATGAAAATGTGCGGTGACTGTTCAGCCTGGCGCCAGGTAGCCAGACGGCGATGGATGAACCTTTGTGAGCTGCAGCTTTTGCCCCACCCCCTGCCCCCTCCCCAACGGCGCAGACGCCGTTGGGGAGGGGGAGAAAAATGGGGTTTTTGCAGGCGGGCTACGCCCGCCTGCAAAAACCCACAAAAAAAGTCCCCCTTCCCCCCGCGCCGCGCGGGGGGAAGGGGCCAGGGGATAGGGGGTAAAAGTTGACACTCAATCTTCAAGGGTCGCCAGGAAATTTTACGTTTTTCAGTCAGTGGCGATACCTTTGTCACGTAAGTGATTTTTCTCGCTTTCTCGCTTTCTCGCCTTTTCGCTGATTCGCTGACTGCTGACTCGCTGATCTCTATTTTCGAAGGAGCGACCGATGACAACGCTGGCAGAACGCAGTTTGGCGCTTCACGCGCATTACAGGGGCAAGATTCAGAGCGCGCCGAAGGTGCCGGTGACCGGCCTGGCGGACTACAACCTCTGGTACACACCCGGCGTGGCGGAGCCGTGTCTGGCGATCGCTGCCGAGCCTGAGCGCGTGTGGGAGCTCACCAACCGGGGCAACACCGTGGCGATTGTCTCCGATGGGACGCGGGTGTTGGGCCTGGGCGACATCGGCCCGCTGGCGGGATTGCCAGTCATGGAGGGCAAGGCGCTGATCTTCAAGCTGCTCGGCGGCGTGGATGCAATCCCGCTGATGCTGGCCGTGAGCGAGCTGGACGCTTTCTGCGCAACGGTTGCGGCGGTAGCGCCGACGTTTGGCGGTATCAATTTGGAGGACATCGCCCAACCGCGCTGCTTCGAGCTGTTGTCGCGGCTGCGGCCGGCGCTCGACATCCCCGTGTGGCACGACGATCAACAGGGCACGGCGACGGTGGCGCTCGCCGCGGTGCTGAATGCGCTTTCACTGGTGGGCAAGCCGCTGGGGAAGGTGCGCATCGCGCTGGTGGGGATGGGTGCGGCGAATGTGGCGGTGTATCGCCTGTTGAAGGTCGCCGGCGCCGATCCGGGCGCGATCATCGCCTGCGACGCCGGCGGCACGCTGCACCGTGGGCGGCGTGATCTGGAAGCGCAGGCCGAAGTCGCGCCGCAATGGAGCATCTGCCTGGAGAGCAACGCCGAAGGCATCGTCGGCGGCATCCCCGAAGCGCTCGCCGGGGCGGATTTGGCGCTCGCTTTCAGCCGGCCCGGTCCCGACGTGATTCGACCGGAGTGGATTGCCGCCATGGCGCGTGACGCCATCGTGATCGCGGGGGCCAATCCCGTGCCCGAAATCCACCCCCAGGCAGCGCTTGCGGCGGGAGCGCGCATCGTCGGCACCGGGCGGAGCGATTTCCCCAACCAGGTCAACAACGCGCTCGCCTTCCCCGGCATTTTTCGGGGCGTTCTGGATGTGCAGGCCCGCACCATCACCGACACGATGGCGGTCGCCGCGGCGGAAGCCCTCGCGGGCTGCGCGCATGATGGGGGGATACGCGAGGATCACATCCTCCCGACACTGGAGGAGCCGGACGTGGCGGTGCGGGTGGCCGTGGCGACAGGGCTCGCCGCGCAGGCGGAAGGGGTGGCGCGACGTCCCGGCACCGCCGCTGAGCTGGAGGCGCGGGCGCGGACGGCCATCACTGCCGCGCAACGCCTGGCACTTTCGTGGTAAACCAATCGGCGGGATCTCAAGGATCCCGCCGACTGCGCGTAGTCAAGCAAAGACTAAAGGCTCAATCGCCGCCGAGATAGGCTTCCCGAACTTGCGGGTTGGCCGCGAGCGCCTGCGCCGCGCCGGCGAGCTGGATGGCCCCTGTCTCCAGAACGTAGCCGCGATGGGCGACGGAGAGCGCCATGTGCGCATTCTGCTCCACCAACAGGATGGTCACGCCCGAGCGGTTGATCTCCTGGATGATGTTGAAGATTTCCTCCACCAGGATGGGCGCCAGCCCCATCGAAGGCTCATCCATCAACAGCAGGCGCGGCCTGGCCATGAGCGCCCGTCCGACCGCCAGCATTTGCTGTTCACCGCCGGAAAGCGTCCCGCCTGTCTGAGCCATCCGTTCTTTGAGACGGGGGAACAGGTGGAATACCTGCTCCATGCTGTCCATCACCTCTTGCTTGTCGGTGCGGGTGAAAGCACCCATTTCCAGGTTTTCGCGTACCGTCAGTGGCGCGAAGATGTGGCGTCCCTCCGGGACATGGATCAGGCCCTGCTGGACGATGACGTCGGCGCCCATGCGGCTGATGACCTTGTCCGCATAGCGGATCTCGCCGCGGTCGGGGCGCAGCAAGCCGGAGATCGTCTTCAGCGTGGTGGATTTTCCCGCGCCGTTGGCGCCGATCAGCGTGACGATTTCGCCCTCGTCCACATAGAAAGTGAGGCCGTGCAGTGCGCGAATCGCGCCGTATGAAACATAGAGGTCGTTGACTTCAAGTAATGCCATGGGTGGGCCTCCTCCCTACTTCAGGAACGCCGTCTGGCGGCCCAGATAGGCTTCGACCACCAGCGGGTTGTCGCGTACGGCGGCGGGAACCCCGCGGGCAATCACCTCACCGAAATCCATGACCGTGATCCACTCGCAGATGTTCATCACCAGCCTCATGCGGTGTTCCACGAGCAGAATGGTCAGGTTGAACTGCCGACGGATGAAACGGATCAGCTCCATCAGCTCGTCAATCTCTTGGGGGTTCATGCCTGCCGCCGGTTCGTCGAGAATCAGCAGCTCCGGGTCGGTCGCCAGAGCGCGGGCGATTTCCAGCCGGCGCTGCAAGCCGTAGGGGAGACTGCCGGCGATGTCGTTCTGCCGCTGCTCGAGGCCGAAGATTGCCAGGAAGTCCTGCGCGCGTTCGGTCAAGTAGGCTTCTTGCTCCCGGTAGGCCTTGTTGCGCACGATGCCATCGAAGAGCGTGTATCCCGCGTGGGGATGGTAGGCGATGCGCACGTTGTCCAGGACGGTGAGTTTGGAGAACAGCCGGATGTTCTGGAACGTGCGGGCGATGCCCAGCTGGATGATCTCGTGGGAGGGGATGCCGAGCAGCTCCATGCCCCGGAAACGAATGCTGCCCTCGGAGGGCTGATAGACGCCGGTGATCAGGTTGAAGACGGTGGTTTTCCCCGCCCCGTTGGGGCCAATCAGGCCGATCAGCTCTCCCTGCCGCAAAGTGAGGTCAAAATTGTGGACGGCGCGCAGGTTACCGAAGAACTGGGTCAATCCCTCGATTTCAAGCAACGCCGGGCGCGCTTCCACTTCTGCGGGCAATCCTTCGGGTCGTCCCTTCATAGCGTCACCTCCTCGCCGGCGGTTTCTTCACCCGGTTGGGGTGAGGGGGAGTGCGTCCGCAATTTGGCGAGAGGGCGCTCCAGATACGGGAACTCATATTTGCCGAAGAGCCCTTCCGGGCGCAGCAGCATCATGATTAATAGCACCAGGGGATAGACGACGAACCGCCACGTCTCGAATCCCTGGGGCAGGAACAACCGCAGCGCCCCTTCCAGGAGGAGGATCCACAAGAAACCGGTGATCATCGTGCCGGTCATGCTGCCCAGTCCGCCAAAGACGACGATGATGAGGGGGTTGAAGGACTGGATGAAGTTGAAGGATTGAGGGTGCAGGAACGCCAGATCATGGGCGCGGATGCCGCCGGCCAGGCCCGCGAACACGCTGCCGACGACAAAGGGCAGCAGTTTGGCTTGCGTCACGTCAATGCCTACCAGTTCCGCCGCGCGTTCGTCCTCGCGCACGGAGAGGATGGCCCGCCCGGTGCTGGAGTGCAGCAGGTTGCGCATCACCACGACTACCAGCAGGAAGCAGAGGAACACCCAGGTCCAGGTAGTCCATTGGGGAATCCCCACCATCCCGCGCGCTCCTTTCATTTCGGGGAAGGGCAGGATGGTGTCGGTATTGTCCAGCAGCACTTTGACGATGATGGTAAAGCCCAGCGTCGCGATGCCGAAATAGTCTGAGCCGAGGCTCAGCACCGGAATACCGAAGAGGAAGCTGGCGATGCCGGCGATCGCCGCCCCGCTGACGAGCGCCAGGAAGAAGACGATTTGTTGGGTGACGGCGGGGGGCAGGGCGTTGAGCACGGTCAGCAGGAGGGGTTCCAGCAGCGGGCGCAAGCCGATGACCGCTATCCCATATCCCAAGACCGTCGTCAGCAGGTAAGCCAGGAAGCGGGTGGTCACTCGGACATTGTAAAACCGCCGCAGGAAGGCCGCCACCAGAGCGTACAGCCCCAATACCACGGCGGAACCCAAAAAGCCCACCACAATGCCGGAGGGATCTTCGTTTAACCAGCGCCAGGTGACATCAGCCGCTGCGTAAGCGCCGAGGGCGTAGAAGCCATATTGTCCCAACGAGAATTGGCCGTTAAACCCGTAGATCAGGTTGAGGCCAAGGGCCACGATGCTGATGGCGGCGCCCCAGAAGATAATGCCACGCCAGAAGTTGTTGAGAACTCCCAGGCTCAGGAGGAGCTGGACGATGATGTAAATCGCCAGCATCGCTCCGAAGAAGGTGAGGGTTGATTTCTTGATATTTTTCATGGCTTTTACTACACTTTCTCCCCCGGGGGCTCGCCGAAAAGGCCCTGCGGACGGAACAGCAGCACGATAATCAGCAGCGAGAAGGAGATGGCGTCACGCATGGGGGTGGAGATGAAGGACGCTGCCAGTGTTTCGGCCTGTCCCATGATCAAGGAGCCGACCAGCGCGCCGGGGATGCTTCCGATGCCCCCCAGTACCGCCGCCACAAAGGCTTTCATGCCGGGGATGATGCCCATCAGGTGATGGACTTGCTTGAAGGCCGTGGCATACAGCATCCCGCCGGCGCCGCCCAGCGCGCCACCCAGGGCAAAGGTCGCGGTGATGACCGTGTCCACGTTGATGCCCATCAGGCGGGCCGTTTGCTTGTCGTAGGCGGCCGCGCGCATGGCCTTGCCCAGGCGCGTTTGGCTGACGATGTATTGCAGGACGACCTGCAGCAGGATCGAGCCGCCCATGATCACCAGGGCCACGTTGGAAACCGACAGATCCCACACGCCTCTTTCAGTTTGGATGCGCAGGGTGGTGAGGGTCAGCACGACGGCAAGGAAACCGCCCAGCAACATGCCCAGCTGGAGCAGGGGATGTTGGGCCCACAGCCGCATTTTGGCGTTGCCCCGCTTTCCCATGACTCGCAGGACGAAATACGCGCCGATCGAGAGCCCAAACAGCGCCCAGAGCGCGACGAGCACGCCGATGGGAATGATGCCGGCGCTGAAAACCGCAATCTCGAAGGGGCGCGGATAGGTGATGTAGTTGTTGGTCAGGGCGAAGGGCAGGGCGCCGAAATACTCGAGGAAGAAGGACACGGCGATCGCGGTGATGAGCGCTGCAATGCGCGGCTTCTCGCGCAGGGGGCGATAGGCAAACCGTTCAATCACTATGGCCAGGACCGCCGATACCACCATCGTCAACAGCATCACGGTGAGCGTCCCCAGGACGATGCTCAGGCCCGGGGCGATGCCCGGTATAAGCCGGGTGGGCCAGGTGTGCAGGTCCAGGATCGAAATGGCAAAGAAGCTGGTGAAGGCGCCGATCATAAAGACATCCCCGTGGGCGAAGTTGATCAACTTCACGATGCCATAGACCATGGTATAGCCCAAGGCGATGAGTGCGTAGATAAATCCGAGCTGCAAGCCGTTCAGCATCTGCTGAATGAACAAGGGCGGGTTATTTATCAATTGTTTGCCTAGAACAAACAACACCCCCATCCCGCCCAACGCGAAGATCCCAGAACTGATGTAGTTCAGGATTTGTCCATCGCGCCGTTTCAGAATCATAGCGGCTTTACTGCGGGAGCGTTCCACTGCTGCCATGCAAGCCTCCTCTGGTGTCAAAACTCGACCTCAGGGCCGGGCGGACCCATGCCAACCCGGCCCTGAGATGGTGATGCCGGACGAGCGCGGATTACGGCTCGATAGTGGCCACGTACTTGACGACGCCGCCGGTGACTTGCAGCATCGCCGCGGCCTTGACGGGGTTATGCTGCGTGTCGTAGGAGATCTCGCTGGAGACCACCGGGAACACGCCGCCCTCGATGGCCTTGGCCACCGCGACGGGGTCCGCGGTGCCGGCCTGCTCGATGCCCTTGAGCAGCACGGTTGCCGCATCATACGCCAGGGTCGCCAGGGCGTCGGGAACGCTGCCGTACTTGGCCTGATACTTCTTCACGAAGTCCTGGACCTCGGGGCGAGGGTCTTCCGGAGAGTAGTGATTGGTGAAGTAGCCCCCTTCCAGCGCCGCTTCGTCCAGGTCGGGGGAATCCCACCCATCGCCGCCCATGAAGACCGCCGTCATGCCCTTCTCGCGCGCCTGCGCGGCGATCACGTTGACGGTGGAGTAATAATCCGGCAGATACAGGATGTCGGGGTTGGCGTCCTTGGCCTTGCTGATAATGGCGGAGAAGTCCTGGTCATCGCCGGTGTAGGTTTCCTTGACGAGGACCTGACCGCCGCCGGCCTCGAACGCGGCGATGAAGTACTCGGCCAAACCACGGACATAGTCATTCCCCTGATCCAGGAAGACGGCAGCCGTCTTGGCGTGCAGGTTTTCGAGGGCGAATTTCGCGGCCGCAGTGCCCTGGAAGGGGTCAATGAAGCACGCGCGGAAGATGAGGCTCTTGGTGTTGCCCTTGGCATCCACCGTCACGGCCGGGTTGGTGGAGGTGGGGCTGATCTGCAGCACACCCTTGGCCATGGCGATTTCTGAGATCGGAATGGAGGCGCTCGAGCAGACCTCGCCGATGATGAACTTGGCGCCGTCCTGATCAATGACTTTGTTGGCAGCGCTGACGGCGGCTTCGGCGCTGCACTGGCTATCCTCGACCACGACTTCGATGGGGTTGCCCAACAGGCCGCCCTTGGCGTTCCACTCCTCAATGGCCATCATGGCGCCATCGCGGGTGGACTGCCCGAAGGTCGCTACATCACCGCTCAGCGGGGCCAGGATGGCGATCTTGACGGCTTCACTGCTCTTGCCACAGGAACTAAACGCCAGCAAGGAGATCAACAACAGGACACTTAGAATAACCGATCGTGAACGCATCTCTTCCTCCTTAAACCTGACTTAATAAAGGTCATGAGCACAACTACTGACAAAGTGGGTTTACGGCAGAGCGTTGATCTCGATCTCTCAATCACACCTCCTCCATAAAAAAATAATACGTGGCAAAAAAGGGGGGGGACTTTCCTGGCAGGGTCCATTAGTGCCACGTGTCCCCATTGTAGCAAAAAGCGAAAACATGTCAAATTTGACCATGACAAAAAGCCGGATATAATAAGAAGAAGCTCCTTCTGGGGCAAGGGCCCGGGCGCAGCCTGGAGTTTGTGTTACCTTTTCTGATCCGTGAAATCTGTGGTCATCCGTGAGCCATTTTCTGAGAAGATCATTTACGCATCACGCGTTTGCTGAGGAGGCAAGTATGCGCAGCACTCGTTCCCGCCTTATTTGGTTCATCGTGTTGCAGGTCGTAGCGCTCATCATTTATCCGCCGGCGTTCTTCAGTCGCGCGCCCCAGGCGGCGGTATTACCGCCGGTCCTGTTGGTGCTGTTGGCTTTGACACTGTTGGGCATGAACACTCGAACTCTGGCGCTTGCCTCTGGCCGAACTGCCCTCAACCTGATTCAGGGGATTAACATTGTGGTGCGCTTGATCATGTTTTTCCCTAACCTGAAAGACGGTAGCTCGTGGGATGTGGCCTTGATGCTGGCGCATCTGGTAGGGATGGGATTATCATGGTTCTGTATGATGAAACTGGAGCAATTGCCCCTGTCGGAGCTCAGCTTCCACCCGGACAGTTTTGACCAGGCGTGAGGCGCGGACGGGACGCGCTGCTCTGCCGGTTAAGGGGAGCGATTAAGGCGTCTGCCATGGCTGGATGAGGGCGCGCGTTTGACAATGCCTGGGTTTAGGTTACAATACGTCCGCCTGCCCGTGGGCCGCATGTCGTGCGGCCCTTTTGATTGCGGCGGGATAGACGGCGACGGTACAATCAAATATTTACCTGATGGGTCAGTGGCCCGCAGGGATTTCTGGCAAATGGAGGAGATGTAATGGAACGGATTCAACTGTCGGCCATGCCCCGTGAGGTTATCGGGAAACAGGTCAAGCACCTGCGCGATGCGAATTTGATCCCTGGGGTGATCTACGGACACGGTTTTGAGCCCTTGCCGGTACAATTTGCCGCGCGGGAACTGGAGCTCGTCTTGCAGCGCGCCGGCACCAGCACCTTGTTGAATATTGAGGTCGCCGGCACGTCCCAGCCCTATACCGTCATCGTCCGCGATGTGCAGCGCCATCCCCTCAAGCGCTACGTGACCCATGTGGATATGCAAGCCCTGAACATGGCGGAGACGGTGCGTGTGGCAATCCCTGTAGTGTTGTCCGGTGAATCCCCGGCGGTGCGCGACCTGCACGGCATGTTGCTGCACCTCATCACCGAGGTTGAGGTGGAAGGTCTGCCGTCGGCTCTGATTCCCGCGATCGAGGTGAGCGTTTCGGACCTGACCGAGCTGGGCGCTGCGCTGACGGTGGGCGCTCTGGCGATCCCTGAAGGGCTCAAGATCCTCACTCCCGCTGAGGAAATCGTGGTCCAGGTCAGTATGCCGGAGGAAGAGGAAGAAGAAGTAAAGGTGGCTGCTGAGCCAGCGGCTCCGGCTGAAGTTGAAGTGGTTCGCAAGCGCAAGGCTGAGGAAGTCGAGGAGTAAGCTGCCCGGCGAGCGTTTTGAGATGCACAGCAACGCGCCGATCGGCCAGCAATGGCTGGATCGGCGCGTTTTGTGTTCCTATCCCCTGCATCCTGTGGAGTGTTCAGGGGTAAAGTCCATGTCCAGGAGTTACCAATGGCCACAGAATTCAACTTTGAAAACGTCATCGCTTCCTATGGACTGCAGCCCAAACGTCAACAGCAATTGCCATATGGCAAGACGCGACGCTGGATTGCCAGCATGATCGGGACCGGCGCGGCGTGGGACTACGTCGCGCAGCAGGGAGATACGCTGTTGTTGCGGGTGGCGGAGCAGGGACGGGGGCGCGCCGGATGCATTGACTTCCATGCCAGGTACATTGATTTCAGGTACAAGCCGGACGGGGAGTTTATCCCCGATGAGCAGATCTGGCTGACGGGGGATGAATTTCTGGATCAGGGGGTATTTTTTGCCGACGCCGCGCGCCAGCGATTGGCGCTCTTTCCACCCGGCGAGTATCAGGGCCTTTACCTCCATGTCCCCTTTCTGGGGCGAGAAGGGGAAGGGCCTATCGTGATCGAGTTCATCGAAGCGGTGCGCTATGTCAGCCTCACGCTCATTCCTACCACGCCTTACGCTCTGCAAGTTTTTCGGGAAACGGAGGAGAATGTGACCACTTACCGCGATATGCGGGTGATGGCGGAGTTCCGCGCGGATCGAGCGGACATCCAGCGGATCGCTTTTGGACACGCGCTGCCGCTGATCGCCATCGAAGAGCTCTACTTTGAGCGCCAGGCATGACAGAGGCGCACGGCTTGGAGGAGTGAGAGCGTCTTCTTAGAAAATAGACAGGATTGACAAAACGGGGTAGGACGTTTTGCCTGCAAAATCCCTTATGTACACCTCCACCCCAGTGGGGTACTGGGGTGGAGGACGAGGGCAAAGTTCATCCGTCGCTAGATTGCTACGGCCAGGCGCAGACTTCTCGCGCCGGTTACTTCTGCTGCAAGACCCTATTTCGCTTGACGTTATTGTTCGGCTTCGCGCTCGCGCCTGGACTTTTCGATGATCTCCTGCGCCATTTGCGTCGGTACGACGTCATAGTGGGAGTATTCCATCGCGAAGGTGCCGCGCCCCTGGGTGATCGCCCGCAGGTTGATGGCATATTGCTGCATCTCGGCGAGTGGCGCTTGCGCGGTGATGATGGACTTCCGTCCCTTCTGTCCGATGCCCTGCACGCGCGCGCGGCGGGTGTTCAAATCCGACATCACATCGCCGGTGAATTCCTCCGGCACGGTGATGGTGAAGATGTACATCGGCTCCAGCAACACTGGCCTGGCCTGCAGGAAGGCTTGCTTGAAACCCTCGCGCCCGGCGACCTGGAAGGCGATGTCTTTGGAGTCCACCGGGTGCTCTTTGCCGTCGTATACTGCGGCGCGCACATCCACGATGGGATAGCCGGCGAGCACGCCCTGCTCCAGCACGGAACGTATGCCCTTTTCAATGGAGGGCATGAAGGACGAGGAGATGCGTCCGCCGACGACTTCCCAGACATAATCGAAACCGGCGTCGCGCTCGGTGGGTTCCACACGCATGTGCACTTCGGCGAACTGCCCGGCGCCGCCGGTCTGCTTCTTGTGCCGGTATTGCGCGCTGGCGGAGGTGGTGATGGTCTCTTTGTAGGGAACCTTGGGCGTGCGGAAGTCCAGGTTCACCCCGAAGCGCGCCTGCATCCGCCGAATGACCGTATCAATGTGGGCATCGCCCATGCCGGAGAGGATCATCTCGTGAGTGGTGGGCTCGGGATGCCAGTGCAGGGTGGGGTCCTCTTCGCACACGCGGGTGAGGGTGCTCCCCATTTTGGCGGTGTCGCCCTTGGTCTTGGGATAGACGGCGACGCTGTACAGCGGTTGCGGGAACACCGGCCCTTGCAGCGTGAGTTTGTGGTCCTTCGCGCAAAGGGTGTCCCCGGTGAGGGTCACGCTGAGCTTGGCGACCGCGCCGAGATCGCCGGCGTGCAGTCGTTCCAGGTTGAGCTGTTCCTTGCCGCGCATGGTGAAGAGCTGTGTGAAGCGCTCCTCGCTCTGCGCGCGCATGTTGTAGAGGGTCATGCCGGATTCGACGCTGCCGCTCATCACCCGGAAGTAGGTGAGCTTGCCCACAAAGGGGTCGGCGGTGGTCTTGAAGACCATCACGGCGAGCGGCGAGGCGTCGCTGACGACGAGGGTCTCCTCGCCGAGGGGGCCCTGCGCCGTAAGCGGGCCGCGATCGTCGGGCGCCGGCGCCAGGCTGGCCAGCAGATCGAGCATCTGGCTGGCGCCAATCATCGTCGTGCTGGAAATCCCCAGCACCGGCACGATGCTGCGCTTGACGATGGCCGCGCGCAGGCCCCGGACGATCTCCTCCGGGCTGAGGGCTTCTTCCTCAAAATATTTTTCGAGCAGCGCGTCGTCGCCTTCGGCGGCGGCTTCCACGAGCTCGGTGTAATAAGCGTCCACTTGCGCCTGGAGTTCGGCGGGGATGGGGCCGGGTTCGCCCTTGGGACCGAGGTAGGCTTTGCGCTCCAGCAAGTTCACGACGCCCTGGAAAGTGGCCTGCGCACCGATGGGCAACAGCACGGGGACAAAGCGCGCCTCGAAAGCCTGCCGCAGCGAAGCGAGGGCCTTCTCGAAGCTGGCATTCTCACGATCCATTTTGTTGATCACCACAGCGGTGGGCATGTTGCCCTCTTCGGCCCGCGTCCAGGTCAGCTCGGTGCCAACCTCGACGCCGGCAGCGGCGTCAACGAGGGTCAGGGCCAGATCGGTGACATGGAGGGCGCCGATCACCTCGCCGATGAAGTCAGTGTAGCCGGGAGTATCCAAAAGATTGATCTTGATGCCGTTCCATTCGAGGGGCGCCATCGCGGTGTTGATGGAGATCTTGCGGCGGATTTCCTCGTCGTCGAAGTCGGTCACGGTGTTGCCATCCTCCACCGTGCCGCGGCGAGTGGTGGCCTTGCTCAGGAACAACAGCGTCTCGGTGAATGTGGTCTTGCCTGAACCGCTGTGTCCGATCAGTGCGATATTGCGCACTTGCTGGGTCATGTATTCTTTCATGAAAAACTATCCTCCACACTGATTGCTAATTACATACAAAGACGGCCCGGAGGCCGTCCCGTATTACGGTGCGTCGCGAGGCTATTCTATCTTAAAATAGGGGATTGTCAAAGCCGGGCGGCAGCCGGCGGCGGAACACCGACAGCGTCAGCCCATCAAGCGGCGGCGCGGCGGCATCCCCGCGCGGGCGATCCCCGGCGCGGCTCAGTGCGTGGCGCAGGCGATGCAGGGATCGAAGGCCCGCACGACGCGCCCGACGGCCCGTTCCAGCTCCAGATTGATGCGCTCCGGCGTGATGTAGCGGTTGGCCGCGACTCGCAGCGCGCGCTCGATGGCGAGCACGTTGTGCACCGTGGGGATGATGAATTCGGCGTGCGCCATGCGGCCGTTTTCGACGCGGTAGTGATGGATCAGGGGCCCTCGCGGCGCTTCGACCAGGCCGTAGCCCTCGCCGTCGCGGGGGGTGTACGGCACGTCGGTGTCCTCATAATCCAGCGGCTGCGACAGCAGCTCCAGCGCGCGCTCGATGGCGTAGACGAGCTCGATGCCTCGCGCCAGGTCGTAGAGCAGGATGGCGTGCGCCGGTTGCCCGAAGGCCTCGCGGAAGCGCTCCAGGTAGCCGTCGGCGAGGGGAGTCCCCATGGTGGCCATCATGTTGATGCGGGCCAGGCTGTTGGCGCGGATGACCTGTCCCATGAAGCTCGTCTGTCCCGCATAGCTGGTCTCCGTCTCGGCGTACTCCAGGTAGTCGCGGAACTCGCGCGGCTCGAAGTTGGTGCAGACGCTGCCGTCGGGGTGCAGAATGTGGAGCTGCGTGCCGTAAAAGCTGGGGCGATACCCCGCGATGGCGGTGAGATAGGCGGCGGGAGCGTCGTCTCCCCAGGTGCCGAGGCGCTCGCTCAGGGCATGGGAGCTCTCCCAGTAATAATCGAAAAGCGCGCAGGCAACGGGCAGCACGGCCTCGAGCTCCGCTCGCATGGCGGCGGCGGCTTCCTCCTTGATGCCGCCGGTCACGCCGCCGATGACGGCTTTGACGGGATGGATAAATTGCCCGCCGGCGAGCGCGATCAAATGGGTGCCCGCCTGACGGACTTGCAGGGCGCGGGTTGCCACACCGGTGCGCTGGTCAGTGTCGTCGCTGGCGTCCGGCAGGTGGAAGATACTGGCGACGCCGAGGCGGTCGGGCATGGTGAAGATGAAGAGTGACGTCGCCTGGTTTTGCAGGAGCTGCCCCAACAGCAGCAGCTCGCGGATGGTGATGGCGAGCGGCGGCGGGGTGACGCCGTAGACGTCCTCGAGCGCTTTGACGGAGGCGACGTGATGTGCCGTGGAGCACACGCCGCAGATACGCGGCGTGATCACCGGCATTTGCTCGGCGGGCGCGCCCTGCACGAGGTACTGAAAGCCGCGAAACTCTGTCGCCTGGAAATGCGCGGAGACGACTTCTCCGCCCTGGACTTCGATGACGACGCGGGCATGGCCTTCGATGCGGCTGAGGGGAAAGGTCAGGGTGGTCATCTCACAGCACCTTTTCCTTGGGACGCGGCTGCCCTGCTTCGCCGGCGTAATCGGAGAATTGGAACAGGAACAGCGCCATTTGGGGACTGCGCAGGCCGGCGGCGATGTCTTCTGGCGGGATGTCGGTCATCGAGGCGAACACGCGCTCGATGCTGGTGAACCAGGCGGCGGACTCCTTTTCGATGAAGGCGTCCGACGGGCCCCGGCAGCCGACACAGGGGTGGCCGGCGCGGGTGCAGGGGGCGCCGCAGCCGCCGCGCGTCGAGGAGCCGATGCAGAGATAGCCCTGGTTGATGAGGCAGATCCCTTCTTCCACCTGTCCTTGCTGGAAGCCGAGGAGCCGTTGGGGACGCATGTCCTTGAGTTTGCGGCGCCCGCAGTCCTGGCAGACCGTTTTCGCCGGTTTGAAATGGGGGTCTTGCTCCAGCAGGGCCATGAAGAGCTGCGGGGTCGGCGGGCATCCCGGCAGATAGCGATCTACCGTGACGAAGGCGTCAATCGGATGCGATTTGGGGAGCATTCGCGGGACGTGATGGCGTTCAGCGTGCGCCAGGAAGATCTGGCGGACCTCATCCCGATCGCCCAAATGCGCCACCCCGCCGGAGATGGCGCAGGTTCCCACCGCGACGACTTCTTGAGCGCGGGGGACGGCGCGGCGCAGGGTGTGCAGGTCCTCGTCGGAGCGCACGCCCCCGCTTACGAGCAGGAGATCCACTGGCGGTACATCATAGGCGGAGACGACGAGCGGCATGTAGACGAGCTGGAATTGCTGAATCCACGCATCGGCGTTGAGGAGCGAGACCTCACAGCCGGCACAGCCGGAAAGTTGCAACACGGCGAATTGCTTCATGGTCGTCTCCTTCGAAAATAGAGATCAGCGGTCAGCCGTCAGCGAATCAGCGAAAAAGCGAATCAGCGAAAAAATCACTTGCGTGACAAAGGTATCGTCACTGACTAAAAAACGCAAGATTTCCTGGCGACC
>Ga0208198_1001331_pt1 | contig 22081 bp, 19 predicted proteins | sample AD_JPNTR2_MetaG_FD_184446 | JGI IMG/M metagenome (GOLD analysis project Ga0208198, IMG submission 184446) | Active sludge microbial communities of municipal wastewater-treating anaerobic digesters from Japan - AD_JPNTR2_MetaG (SPAdes) (version 2) | ecosystem: Engineered > Bioreactor > Anaerobic...
GAGCATGTCCCTGTTTTAGTTGAAATTCATAGCAGTTACCCAAGATTAGTACTTGGAAAATAAAAACCAAAGGAGTAACCACTATGAACTTAAAAAAAGTAAAAAAGCAATGATTAAAGAGTCAAGGCAAAAAGAGCTGAATGATATTTTATCTCTCTATGATTTTATCGCTCAAAAAAATGAACTGAAAGTACTTTACGAGCAGGGGGTGAATGAGTTTATCAACGGTATAGTCCTGCTTACTATAAAGGCAATGATAGATGCTGAGATAGAAAGCAAATGCGGCAAGCCTTATGAACGATCATCATCCCACTCCTGTTATCGTCATGGTAAACAGAAGACCGGATATGTTATTGTAAACGGACAAAAGATACAATTAGGAAAGCCGAGGGTTGTAAAACGGGGAAGACCGAAGAAGGAAGTACCCCTTGAAACGTATAACAATTTTCAGAGAAATAGTATAATTGAGACCAGTGTAATGGCAAAAATGCTGCATGGTGTATCTACCCGCAACTACAGAGCAGTGGCTGAAGCAATTCAGGATTCATATGGTATAGAAAAATCAAGTGTAAGCCGCCACTTCGTCAGGGCGAGCACCCGTGCTCTCAAAGAATTTGATGAGCGTTCAATTGACGGGTACTATCCTATAATTTTCATTGATGGATATAAAATCGGCAGGGACATGATGATTATTGCATTAGGAGTCAATGAAAATGGCGCAAAAAAGGTACTTTCGATGCGCCAGGGAGGAACAGAGAACGCCGGAATTATCAATTCCATGTTTGATGACATGGAAAACCGGGGATTGCAAAAGGAACGGCCTGTGCTGTTTGTGATTGACGGGTCGAAGGCCATCTGCTCAGCCATAACAAAACGCTTTGACAATTGTTTTATTCAACGATGCCGGGAGCATACGAAGCGCAATATCATCGATCACGCACCGGAAAAGATGAAAGATGAAGTTGAACGCAGAATCAATGAGGCATATGCAGAACAGGACTATGAAAAAGCTTGTGCCATGGTAAATTCACTTGCGAAATGGGCTGATAATATTAATCCTGACATGGGACGTAGTGTCCGAGAAGGCATGGAGGATACTCTGACAGTTATAAAACTTGGAGTATCCCCCTATCTTTATAAGACAGTATATTCTACGAACCCTATAGAAAGTCTGAATAGCTCTCTTGAACGATTTGCCCACAGGGTAAAAAAATGGGGCAAGGGTGACATGAAAAAGCGATGGTTTGCTTCGGCAATACTGCAGAGTGAAGATCGCATGCACCGTGTTAAAGGTTTCATGGACATAAGTTCTCTTGTAAAGAATATGGAAAAAATACTTGAAGATCAAAAAATAAAAATTGACAGTAAGGTAAGTTGAAGATTATGAAGATTTATACCGCTAAAGAATTTCCACTAACAGCGGTGCAATTTCAATGAAATAATTTTATAGTGCTAAGGAAAATAATAACATTAATATGAGCGATAGTAATTTTTAATTTTTTTCTTGCTATTTTACAGGAGCTATCGCATATATTAATTATTACACTATGATAGTGAACATACCATGGTAACGGTGCATAGAGTGTAGAAAATGTTTATTATTATATCTTCAGGGAGGGATGGAAAATATGGAAATTATGCGAATTTCAGGTGCTGATGTAGTGCCAGCAGGACCGGCTGTCAATAATCAGGGACAGCAGGAAAATACTGTGGAAAAGGAGAAACCAGAGCAGCCAGAGAAGGTAAACAAATCAACCATCGATACTTATGCATAAGGGAAACTATCATGCCAGTTACGAAAGCCGAAAAGGTTGCCTATAATGATTTTGTTAAAGGCTATAGAGCAAAGTTAGAAGAGTTAACCAAACAGATAAAAGAAGCTGAGCAAAAAAAGAAAAAGATGCCCGGTATCAAGGGGTATATAAATCTTGAGTTGATTTTGCTCTATATCAAGTATATCTATACGCTGCTGAACATGAACACAGTATCGGTGAATATGCTAAAAGTAAAAAATGAGCGTTTTTTAAATGATGCGCGTAAAGAATTCTACAGGGTTTTACAGCTTTTTGAGGAGATAGTTGGTAAGGATATTGATCGTATGTTAAAAGAAAATGAAGAATACCTTGCCGCTATTAATAAACTCAATCCTCAACAAACATTAGCTCTTGTTAAAGAAATTCATGTATTGTTGCAAAAAATAATGGATGCATTGGGCGAAAGTTCTAAATGGAAGTGGTCGTTTGTTGAGTTACAGGGCAGGGTTGCCGTAATAACAAAAAACATGATAAACTTCAGTGAATTGCAAAAATATAGAGACCCGCGGAAAGCGTTTTACTATGAACGACAGGATATGTTGAAGTTATGCAAGCAAAGCTTATCCGAAGCTGCCAGGCAATATCGCAATAAATATGAGCTTTCCACAAAATCATCCGAAGATATCCTGAAGTCAATAGAACTTTTAACAGCGCTGCGCAGGATTCATATATTATTTGGTGAATCTGAAGAAGCTGAAAAATTAAAAAATACTATTGAAGCGTTACGCTTGCGATTGGAAGCGGACGAGAAAGAGGAAGAAGAGAAAAAAAAGAAAAAATAAGGGTATTCTGAAAACGTTAATTTGTTAAATCCCTGTGTATACAAAATATTGCTAACAACACTTCTTTTGATTGTTCATAGGATGATTGTATAAATAAGCGGTTTTATGTATGTCTATACACTAAAGATATGAAAATATCATCTTTATTCCACTATTTTTAAGGAAAATGACTTGACGGGCGCTATTTTTTTTAGTATATTATTAGCACTCATATAGATTGAGTGCTAATATGTATATAGAGGTTGCTATCATGCATACAAAACAGTTAAATGATCGCGAAGCACAGGTTCTTAAGGCAATTGTATATGAGTATATAGCAACAGGAAAGCCGGTAGGTTCTCGTTCTTTTGTTCAAAAGTATTCATTTTCATTATCACCGGCAACCATGCGCAATATTATGTTTGACCTGGAGCAGATGGGATATCTTTCCCATCCGCATACCTCAGCAGGCAGAATACCAACTGATAAGGGTTACCGCTTTTATGTAGATTCATTGCTGGATACCTATGAAACAGTGGCAAAAACTGATATAGAAGTACGCGAAGAGATGTTGGCTCGTGAGATTGAACTGGATAAAATATTTATGTCTATCGTTAAGATGCTATCGCTTATTTCAAAATACACAGGTATTGCCCTGATGCCAAAACCTGATTTTACCGTAGTAAAGCATATTGAGTTAATCTCGCTAACGTCTAATGATGTGTTGTTCATCATAGTAACCCGTACTGGAATTGTTATTCATAAAAAGGTTAAACTGTCATCATCTATAAATCAGGATGATTTGTATAAATATTCACGTTTTTTGACGGCTGAGCTTTCAGGATACTCGCTGGTTGAAATACGACAGAGTCTTATTAATCAGTTGCGTACCGTAACCGATGTCGAAACATCAGTCCGTGATGTAGCACTTGATATAACCGAATTAGCGCTGAAGGATGAACAGGAGCCTGATATTTACATTGATGGGATTGAGAATCTGCTGCATATACCCGATATCGTTGAAGCTGAAAAGTTACATGAAATAGTACGTTTCATTGAGCAGAAAGACACCCTGCGTAAGATTATGGAAGATCTAAGGCAGAAGGAAGGTGTCTTTACGCTTATCGGAGATGAAATAAAAGATATTGCAATCCCATGTTGTAGCATTATTGCTTCATCATATAAAATTGGTAATAGTCCGGTAGGTGTTGTTGGTGTTATTGGTCCAACGCGCATGGATTATGAAAAAGTAGTTCCGCTTGTAGATTATACCGGCAAAGTAGTTTCAAATTTTTTAACACAAATGACAAAATAATATAGTTATGAATTGTTACATTACCATTGTATGGCAGGGGGCGTTATGAGTAACAAACATGATAAAAGGCACAAAAGGGAAGATGATAACATTCATGATGCAATAAATCAAGAGAAAATACAGACAATGAATGAAGAAAAAATAAAAGTTCAGGAGAATGGTGATAGTTCATTGAATCAATCTGCTGGTAATGATCAGGTTGAATCGAGCAGTGAGCTAATACAGCAAAAGGAGGACCAGTTGCGTAAGTTACAGGAAGAACTTAATAAGAAAAATGAAGAGTTAGATGCTCTGAAAGATCTGCTGGTACGCAGACAGGCTGATTTTGAAAATTATAAGAAACGTGTCATACGTTTGCAAGAGGAAGATAGAAAATTGGCTATAAAGGATATAGCGCGGGATATCATCAACATCAATGATGATTTACTCCGTGCTATTGATGCAGCATGTAATATTCAGGATGCAAAGGATTTAGCTGATGCACATAACTTGTTTGTTGAAGGAATCAAAATGATATCACGACAGATAGAGGATATGTTAAAGCGCTATGGAGTTGAAGAGATTAATAGTTTAGGACAAGCGTTTGATCCTGAGTATAATGAAGCGGTTGAAATTGATGAAAGTCCTGATGTTGTAAAGGATACTATTACCAAAGTATATCAGAAAGGCTTTAAACTGGATAAATATGTTGTACGTGCTGCACGGGTGAAGGTGACGCGCCCGGCAAAGCAGAAGGTAGAAGATGACAATGCAAACAATGCAAACAATGCAACTGAGGAAAATACTGCTGCGTCACAAAATTAACAGGGATGAAAATGAACAATGATACATACTATCATTCAATTATATTCAATACTTTAAAAGAAAAGGAGAATTACTATGAGCAAAATAATAGGGATTGACCTTGGAACCACAAATTCATGTGTTGCAGTTATGGTTGGTGGTGAACCAGTTGTTATACCCAATTCAGAAGGGCAAAGGACAACTCCATCGGTTGTTGCATTTACGGACAAAGGCGAACGTTTAGTTGGGCAGGTTGCTAAAAATCAAATGATAACGAATCCTGAAAATACAATACGTTCCATTAAACGGTTTATGGGGCGGTCCTATGGAGAAGTGCAAAACGAAATAAAGATGGTTCCTTTTACCGTTGCTGATGACGGTAAAGGTGGTGTGAAGATTAAAACAATTGCAGGGGAATTTACACCTCAGGAAATTTCAGCACGAATTTTACAAAAGATGAAGCAGAGTGCTGAGGATTATCTGGGTGAAAAAGTAACTCGTGCAGTCATTACTGTACCTGCATATTTCAATGATTCACAAAGGCAGGCAACAAAGGATGCAGGCAGGATAGCTGGTTTAACCGTTGAACGAATAATAAACGAACCAACTGCTGCAGCATTGGCGTATGGGCTTGATAAGAAAGAGCGCAATCACAAGATTGCAGTGTATGATTTAGGTGGTGGAACATTTGATATATCAATACTTGAACTGGGCGAGGGGGTTTTTGAGGTAAAATCTACCAATGGGAACACGCATCTTGGTGGCGATGATTTTGATCAGCGTATAATGGAGTGGTTAATATCAGAATTTAAAAAACAAACTGGAATTGATCTGCATACAGATAAGATGGCGTTACAAAGACTGAAAGAATCTGCAGAAAAAGCTAAGATAGAGCTATCCAATAAATTGCAAACTGAGATTAATATACCATTCATTACAGCTGATCAGAATGGTCCTAAACATCTTATTATGACTCTGACACGCTCAAAATTTGAAGGATTGGTAGAAGATCTCATTGAATCTACAAAAGAACCGTGTATAAAAGCACTGGAAGACGCAGGACTTACCCCTGGTGATATCGATGAAGTAATCTTAGTGGGCGGATCAATACGAATCCCTGCTGTTCAGGAATTGGTACGACGGGTGTTTGGTAAAGAACCTCATAAAGGTGTAAATCCGGATGAGGTTGTTGCTGTGGGCGCTGCAATTCAGGGTGGAGTTTTAGCTGGCGAAGTTCATGATGTGTTGCTGCTGGATGTTACACCGCTGTCACTTGGTATAGAGACATTGGGTGGTGTAATGACCAAACTCATTGAACGTAACACAACTATACCAACCAGAAAGAGTCAGATATTTTCAACTGCTGCTGACAATCAGACGGCTGTGTCAATCCATGTGTTACAGGGTGAACGCGAATTAGCTTCGCAGAACAGAACCATAGGTCGATTTGACCTCATTGGTATTCCACCTGCACCCCGTGGCGTGCCGCAAATTGAGGTAACATTTGACATAGATGCTAACGGGATTTTGCATGTATCGGCAAAAGATCTTGGTACTGGAAAAGAGCAGAAAATAAGGATTGAAGCCTCAAGTGGTTTGAATGAAGAAGAAATCAAGAAGATGGTTAAGGATGCCGAACAACATGCTGAAGAGGATAGAAAGGCGCGTCAACTTGTAGAAGCTCGTAATGAGGCGGATGCTTTAATCTATTCACTTGAAAAACTGATAAAGGAAAATGAAGGGAAGATAGATGCTGCGGAAAAATCTTCAATAGAATCTGAAATTGAAAATCTCAGGAAAGCAATGGAATCAAGTGATATTAATGTGATACGTGATGCGAAAGCTAAACTGGAAAGAGCATCCCATTCATTTGCAGAAAAGCTTTATAAGCAGGGTGCTGAACAATATGCTCAATCTCAATCACAGCAACAATCGGATACTTCTGGCACAACTGAGGAAAGCACTCAGGGTGGTGAAAAGGTATATGATGCAGATTATGAAGTGGTAGATGAAGATAAGAAAAAATAAACTATAATAGTAAATAATTGTGCGACAATGGTTGCCATTGGCGCACAATTATTGTAATCTTTTTAAATAGGGGTGATGACCTTGGCTACGACGAAGCGAGATTATTATGAAGTTCTGGGTGTTCCTAAAAATGCAACAGAAGATGAGATAAAGCAAGCTTATAGAAAGCTTGCTTTAAAATTTCACCCTGATCGCAATAAAGGAAGTAAAGAGGCAGAAGAGAAATTTAAAGAAGCTACTGAAGCATATGAGGTATTACGCGATCCAAAGCGCCGGGCACAGTATGATAAGTTTGGGCATGAAGGTGTTGCAGGATTTGAAGGCTTTGGCAGAGGAGCATATACCGATTTTTCGGATATCTTTGGTGATTTTGATATAGGTGATATATTTGAAAGCTTTTTTGGTGCTGGTTCTGGTTCTGGCACACGAACACGATCATCCCGTACGCGTCGGGGAAGAGATATTCAATATGATTTGTCAATAACACTGGACGATGCAGCCAATGGTAAAGAGGTCCAGATCGAAATTCCACGCCATGAGGTATGCAGTAGTTGTGGTGGTACCGGTTCGGCATCAGGTTCAAAACCAACGGTATGTCCTGTTTGTAATGGGACAGGGCAAATACGTCAGACGCAGGGATTTTTTTCAGTAACACAGACATGTTATAAATGCAGAGGGGAAGGAAAAATTATAACCTCACCATGCAGGGCATGTAGAGGTACAGGGTTAGAAGAAAAACATCGCAAAATTACGGTAAAGATTCCTGCAGGTGTTGAGTCCGGATCTCGTTTAAAAATTTCCGGGGAAGGCGAGCAGGGTCCCGGAGGTGGTTCGGCAGGCGATTTATATGTTGTAGTACATATTCAGAAACATCCGTTGTTTGAACGTCATGGAAATGATCTGATTTGTGTTGTTGATATACCGTTTACTATAGCCTGTCTGGGAGGTGAGATAGAGGTTCCAACAATATACAATAAAAAAGCAAAAATGAAAATACCAGCAGGGACTGAAAATGGTCAAATATTCAGACTTAAAGGCAATGGAATGCCATATCTGGGTTCGTACGGCAAGGGTGATCAATTGGTAAAAATTAATATCAAGGTACCAAAAAAATTAACACCTCGTCAGAAAGAATTATTAAAGGAATTTGCTCGCATTGAAGGGGAAACGGTAGATACTGATAGAGAATTTTACTCTTAAAAGAGCGGTGTTTACAGCCGCTCTTTTACATATTTAGAGATTACATTTTTTGCCGCTTCTGACATCTGAACAAATTTGAAGGTATAGTAAATAATTTTTTCTCTGGTTATTGTCCGTGAGGCAATAATGGTGCTGAGTACTTCAATTTTAAAATTTTCAAGTGTAAAAAATAGTATATATTCTTTTTGATATTCCAGCCGTTTCTCAACCCTGATTACAGCTTCATACTCATTTAAGCGCTCTATAGTTCCATTTATTGAAACGGTTTCATCATGTTGTATTATTACTTCTTCACTATTTTTGCTTTCATCGTTTTTGAGCTGAACAGTGCAGGGAATAAGTGTTTGAATATATGGATGATGTACCTCTTTGCCTCTTTTAAATGCTTGTGGCTTTTGTAATACTATGGTATTTTCCTGAATGGCTATGATTTTTGAATCAAAAGAATATTCGGCATCTCCATTTCTAAAAAAGAAAATTGTTACTTGCTCTGCAATGATGTCAGCAGGGATATCCTCAGGTTTACGAAAATATTTACAATGGATGGCATCTCCAGTAATCTGTGTTATCTTAGCTATAAATGCCCTTCCTGTTGCACTATAGCCGCATACCATGGTATTCGTAGTCAATTCATCCGGTGAATTTAATTGCTCCTGATATTCCACCGGGTTATATATCCTTTCATAGGTTATAACTATATCTTTAAAAATATCTTTTAAATCTTCATTGAATGTATCTCTTGACTTTTTTATATACTGTAAAAATTTTACCAGACCTGTTTCAAAAATGGTTACATTGTTAAAAATAATTTCGGGAGTGCTTAATTTAGACAGTGATATGATGTGTTGAAGAATACGAATCTGATACCCTGTTAATCCCCTCTGGCGCGCTTTATAGATAAAAAGTTGTTCAATACTTGATTTTTTTAATTTGAGATATTGGTTATATCGCAGCAGTGCAAAAAAACCTATGATTACAAGGATAACAAATAATGTTACAAGCACCTCCCACAGGGGAGCTACCCGCCACCGTACTCCAAATACTGTAATTATTTCCATACTGGCCGCATACCATTAAATTAACCCGCGTGTGCCGCAGTGGTATGAATATTTGAGCTCCCTTTGTAAAGGTGGATTCTCGCATACGGACATCTATCTACTTCATAATGAAGCGTGATATCAATCCGCAGATTAGAGATTCCCTGCTCAGTAGTATTGGAACTACAATATGACATACCATACACGAACACCGCAGGCTTACTGTCCAATATACTGAAATAATATTTATTGGCAACAAAAATTTTACTTGCTAATGTGAGTGAAAACACTAATACAGTGTGGAGCATGGTTTCATAATAATAGCTGATATACAGTAACTATCGAACACAAAAAAGCTTTAAAGGCTACATCCATAGTGTTGAAAAAATTTTTCAAACATAAAATTTGTTATAGTGCAATACTATGTGTCATCATAACCGTTCCTTTATTTGTATACCCATTTGGCAAAAACAAGGTTACGGTTGAGGTATTTACCTGGCATATTTTAAGGACAATACATTTCAATGTGTATTATCCCTATGGAATTGAAAGGCTGGCTGCAACGACAGCAACAATCGCTGAAAGGGCATACGGATATCTTGCTGATACACTGCAACACCAGCTCAATGAACCGGTACCAATCATTGTATTCCCTTCGCACATAGATTTTCAGGAAAATAATATCCTGATGCAGATCATTGGCGAGGGTACTGGCGGATTTACTGAAGCATTTAAAAACAGGGTGGTGATACCGTTTAGTGGTTCGTACGATGAATATCAGCATGTTCTGGTTCATGAGCTTGTTCATGCGTTTCAGTTCAATATTCTTATGCACGATAGTTCCGGTAAACTACAGTCGATGATGAGTATGGGTGCTGTGCCATTGTGGTTTACCGAAGGTATGTCAGAGTATCTATCAATTGGATTTGATGAAACTGCCGATATGACCATGCGTGATTTCTTTTTTAATGATCAGTATGTAAGCCTGATGGACTTTACTACCTATCGTACAGGTAATTTGTACTACTACTATAAAGTGGGGCAGGCATTCTTTTACTTTTTTGAAACGGTGTATGGCAAGGGAAAAATTGGCGAATTTTTGCGTGACATACGCGATATGGGTAACTTTGAAAAGGCATTAAAGGTACATACAAAAAAGGATCTTGAGGCTATTGATAAGGAATTCAGGCACTTTTATAAAAAAAGATATTACCCTTTGATGGTTGGCAGAAATTTTGATGAAGAGGAAGGTGAAAGGGTAACCGATCATAAAAAAACGCGTTCAGTGTTCAATACATGCCCTGCCATATCGCCTGATGGTAAAAAAATTGCCTATATCGATAACAGGGATATCTATGCTTCAATTTCGGTTATTACCATTGGCGAAAAAGAGGCTGAAGCAAAAGCCCGTGTGTTATTAAAAGGGAATGAAACCTCTCAGTTTGAAGGGATGCATTTGCTGGATAACTATCTGTCATGGACACCGGATGGCAAAGGCATTGTGTTTGTTTCACAATCCAACAACAGGGATGTTATCTTTATACTGGATAGTCGAAACGGTACAATTATCAAAAAGATAGTACTGCCATTTCGTTCGATTAAAGATCCTGCCTTATCACCTGATGGCAACTATATAAGCTTTATAGGGCAGACCAATACGCAGAGTGATGTGTATATCTACAGGCTCAACGATACAATGTTACAGCAGATAACCAATGATGTGTATACGGAACGGTATCCCAGGCTTGATAAAAAAAATGCTTTTATTTACTATTCATCAAATTATCCAACTAATGATTATACAGGTACCGACTATGCAATTATAAGACATAATGTGCTAACAGGTGAGCGACAGGTTATAGTGAAGGCTCAGTCAAAAAATTTACAGGTTGATGTTGCAGGGGATGGCAATACTATTGTATATATCTCAAACAGGGATGGAATCTATAATGTTTATCGTTATACTATTGCAACGGGCGAGGAAATAAAAATTACTACGGGAACAACCGGTATATTTTATCCGCGTCTTTTTCCGGAGGGCAATGCATTTGCGTTTGTTTCATATCAAAATGGTGGATACGATATCTTTATAAAAAATGAAATAAAACCTGTAACAGAAACCCCGCTGTTTAACAGTGAGCATATACCGGTGATGCTGCCCCCAAACTATTTCCCGCTATCAAAAGCTGTGTGGGACAGCTATGAAACAAGGATTTCATCTGACTGGGTTTTTGTTGGGCTTGGTGGAACGGTTGGCTATGGCTTTACTGGTTTTGCTCAGATGAGCTTCAGCGATTATCTGGGCGATAACCGGATTATTGTAACAACTGATTTTTTGCGGGATGATGAGAGCAACAACTTTATGAATTACGATGTGCAATATCTTTATTTACGATATCGATGGGATTGGACCTTTGGCTGTTTCAGACAAAAAAGTCCCTATGGCATATTTACGCTGGCAAACCTTAACGATATTATTCATAATGCATACTGGTCAACGCTTTCAATGGATCATTACGGTGCCTATGTGATTGCAAGCTATCCTTTTACTAAATTTTCGCGTTTCAGCACCCGTGTTTCCTCAAGCCGCTATGAACAGGATTACGGCTATAGTGATGAACGTCCGGATGTTTATGGCAATTTAAATTCAATTTCTGTATCATACAATTACGATAATGTTTTGTGGGGTTTTTTAGCGCCATTGCGGGGCACTCGTGGGCAGATAATGTTGACCCAGGTGTTTAACCTGACGGGGCAGGATTATTCATTTACCAGCATAGATATTGACCTGCGGCATTATTTTTTCATTGATAAACAGTATGTTATAGCGCTCCGCGGTGTTGGTGGCAAGATTATGGGAAGTGAGAAAGAGTATTTTAAATATTATATTGGTGGATTTAATACCCTTCGCGGACATCCGTTTGTAGAATATGGTGGTAGCAATGTTTTTTTGTTCAACGCTGAGTTCAGGTTTACATTCATTGAATCAATAAACATGGGCTGGCCACTCTTTTTAAAGATTGGAAATATCGGCGGAGTTTTATTTATCGATACAGGTTCAGCATGGGGTAATTCGTATACTTTTTTTAATAAAGAAACAGATCGATTTGAAGATTTTAAAATGGACATGGGATTTGGATTCAGGCTTACTGTGTACCCAATAGTTATTTTAAAACTTGATTATGCGTGGCCATATTATTATGGTAAGTTTGGTGAAAAAGAGATACTCTTTAGTTTAGGATATGAATTTTGATGGGGGAAAGATTCTATTTTCAAGGAGTTTAATGCAATGGAACGAAGTGCACATATAGAACGTAAAACAAATGAAACTGACATAACATTAAAATGTATACTTGATAGTGGTGATGCAAGCATCATCACTACAGGAATTGGTTTTTTTAATCATATGCTCACATTGTTTGTTACGCATGGAAGGATGAATATACAGCTCAATGCAAGGGGTGATCTGGAGGTTGATGATCATCATACTGTTGAGGATATTGGGATATGCATGGGAAAGGCGTTCAATAAAGCATTGGGCGATAAAAGCGGGATTAGCAGGTTTGGGCAGGCAGTCATCCCTATGGATGAGGCTTGCACTGCTGCTGTTGTTGATATATCAGGGAGGGGGTGCTTTGTATATAAAGGCGATAAACTTACCGGGGCAATAGGGCAATACCAGGAAGAACTTACACTGGAATTTTTTCAATCGTTTGCACATAATGCCCTGATTACACTGCATATACAACAGATGTATGGCGACAACCGTCATCATATACACGAATCAATCTTTAAATCAGCAGGATTGGCACTATACCGGGCTTACAGCTTAAGTGGTCGCACCGGTATACCATCAACAAAAGGAGTGTTATGATTACCGTCATTGATTATGGCATGGGCAACCTGCGCTCGGTTGTAAAAGCTGTAGAAAAATATACCAGTGATGTACAGGTTAGCTCTGACCCTGAAAGCATAGCCTCATCAAATGCGTTGATAATGCCAGGAGATGGTGCTTTTGGTCAGGCAATGGAAAATCTGACACAATCAGGCTGGATTGAACCATTGGTACGGTTTATAGGTAATGGCGGTTACTTTTTTGGCATATGTCTTGGCTATCAGCTTTTGTTTACCAGCAGTGAAGAGTTTGGCAACCATAAGGGGCTTGACATTATACCCGGTACTGTGATACGATTCCCGGATGATCTAAAGGTGCCTCATATGGGCTGGAATCAGGTTGAACTAATAAAAGAACATCCAGTGGTTAATGGTATACCGCAAAATAGTTATTTTTATTTTATTCATACCTACTATCCGGTTATTGGCGATAGTTCCTGGATAATGGGTCAAACTGGCTATGGGGTGACATTCCCCAGCATTGTGGGGAGGGGAAATTGTATTGCCACGCAATTTCATCCGGAAAAAAGCCACCGGTATGGACTCACCATGATTGAAAACTTTGTGAGGATGGTATGCTCGTAATCCCGGCAATCGATTTAAAAGAAGGCAGATGTGTGCGCCTGGTGCAGGGTGACCCATTGCAGGAAAAGGTGTATTCGTATGACCCGGTAACTATCGCCCGGCAATTTGAAGATGCTGGAGCACAGCTTATTCATGTTGTTGACCTTGATGGAGCATTTGAAGGGCAGCCTGTCAACATGCATATTGTAAAGGAGATTGCAAAATCGGTATCTATTCCTATTGAAATTGGTGGTGGTATCCGTACCGAAGCTGCTATTAAAATGTATCTTGATGAGGGAATAGAGCGTATAATAATGGGTACCATCCTTATTGAAGAATCGTTTAGAGAAATGATTCAAAGGTTTAAAGAGTATATTATAGCAGGTGTTGATGCAAGGGATTTACATGTTGCAACACACGGCTGGAAAAAAATTATTGACATAAATGCCATTGAATTTATAAAGGATATTCAAAACATTGGTATTGCAGAGATTATTTATACAGATATAGCTACTGATGGTATGTTGCAGGGACCAAATTTTCGATCGATAGAAAGAATATTAGCTGATGTCCCGGGAGTTTCGTTAATTGCCTCTGGTGGTATTTCTACAATGCAGGACATACAAAAATTGTTGCATTATTCGGGTAGCGGATTAAAGGGTTGCATAGTTGGTAAAGCTATATATGATGGGATGGTAGATTTACGCAGTGCAATAAAGCTGTGTAGTTAGATGGTGGCAATATGAATGATGATGTATCATTGTATGGTGAGGAAATAAAATTCCCTGCTGAGATTGAGCAATATGAGCGCAAAATTTATGATTTAAAGCAGCTTATTGAAATAAGCAAGGGATTAAATTCCACTCTGGACTATAATATACTTATTGATTCCATACTTTTAACCTGTATGGGACAGATGCAGCTTTTAAAAGCTGGAATTTTTACTCATCGCAGTATTGACCGTCAGGAATTTGTATTGCATAGAAATTATAAAGGTTTTGAAATTGATCATAAAATTGAATATTTAATACCTGCCAATTCAAAATTAATTCAGTTCCTTGATATGAATTTCAAGTGTTACACACTGGATGAACTGAAAGATATATTACGGGATGAACCTTCGCTGGAAAGCCTTATTTGCCTTGATCCTTCACTGATAGTTCCGTTAAAAGGAAAAGGTACCCTTAATGGCATCATCATATTAGCTGACAGAATAAATCAAAAAGATTTTAGCGAATCAGACAAAGAATATATGCTCAACATTGCTTCGCTGGCGGGGATAGCTATTCAGAACGCTTATTTATATGAATTAGCCACAACTGATATGATGACAAGGCTTAAAATTCATCATTATTTCCAGACCGCATTGATGGAGGAACGCGAAAAATCAATAAAAAGCAGCCTTCCTCTTTCACTGATAATGATTGATATTGATAATTTTAAAGATTTTAACGATACCTACGGGCATACGTGTGGTGATTTAGTTCTAAAGAATGTAGCAATGGTGATATCTGGTTCGGTACGACAGAGTGATATTGCATCACGGTATGGCGGCGAAGAATTTGCTGTAATATTGCCGCATACTGAAATCAATGAAGCCTTTAAGGTTGCAGAGCGTGTGCGAACCTCAGTGCAGAAGTCATATATTCTCTATAAAAGAAAAAAATTAGGTGTTACTGTATCAGTAGGCGTTACCCAGTTTAATCCGTCTCTGGATTCAACCTCAAAAAATATTATTGAACGCGCTGATAAAGCACTCTATATGTCAAAACAACAGGGTAGAAACAAAACAACTGTCCTCCTTACGGATAAATAAAAAATAAAATAAAATGCTTGATTTTGTCTTGTATCACTATATAATTTCCTGCCATAATACGAAAATAGTAATAAGTGAAATAGTGCAATGGTATGATGAGTAGTTTCATGCATTGAAGGTTAAGGAATTAAATTCTGAGACAAGCTTAGAACAACAATAATGTTCAATGTCATTATGAGCAATGGCGAATAATTTTTTTTGGAAGATGAGGTTCTTCAGCTGTGTTACTCCCTTAAGAATGATAAAAGGGACCGCGTTCCTCAGAATGACAATGTGGTGATAATTTTATTTTTGGAGAAATTTTAGCATGGTAAACAAAAATAAAGGAAACAAAACTATCAGCTATTATATTAAGTTCATATCGGGTATGTTAATACTAACGCTATCTATTAATTTTATTATTTATCCAGTCATGGCTCAAACCATTGAAGAAGATGCCGGGAAAAAATATAAAGGGGCTCCCTATCAGGATGAATTTGATAAAAAGGCAAAAGAACGCAGGGAAAAACCTGCGGTGATGGAGCGGGATCCGCGATTGGCGTGTTTATTATCATTGATAATTCCCGGTGGAGGGCACATTTATTTGCGAAATGATTTGAAGGCTGCAGGAATATTTTTGCTTACAGTAACCGCTTATTCATTTTCTGCATACTATTTGTACGTAGCTCTTAATAAAACCGATTCATCAACAGAAAAAAAGTCAAAACTCATATTGTCAGGACTTTTATTTGTAGTGGGAGCTATTATTCATGTGGTGGGCATAGTTGAGGCATATAATGATGCTATTGAAATAAATGAACAGCAATACTATTTTGGGGCTGAAAGATCTCCATGTCCTTATATTGCTAAGAAGTAGCTGCTTTATGGGAATCAAAATCTTTATTAATACCTTACAGTAATACTTTCGCATCAGCATGCAGACCATCAATCTATAAGGCTTCTAAGAATTTTTTGTATGTATAGTTGTCCCCACTCTCGTTATCTGATGGGTTTATTATTTTGTGGTATAAATTTGTTTGTGATGTGTTCCCCAAATAATGATTTGCCTACTTAACTAAGATATAGTCAATTATTTACCATGAATGATGTTTGTTGTTCTTTATCTATATATTTAAATAATTAACAGCTATAATGAGTGTCAATACTGATTTCCCTTCATAGTATGGTAAAATATAGTAAATGGATAATGATTTTAAAATAAATTTTAAAAAATAACACTTTTATAAACAATTTGTCATTGAAAATGTACTATAAAAAAGCTATAGTATAGTACAATGATATACCTATTAAACACTTTTTAAATAATTGAAATTTATTTTCTTGACATGTAGTATGGTATATTATTATTTTGTCATTTCACAAGGGGCCCATAGCTCAGCAGGTTAGAGCGGCTGACTCATAATCAGTAGGTCCGGGGTTCGAGTCCCTGTGGGCCCAAGAGTAGAGCTAAATCCTCTATTATTGTTTTTTCTGTATTTAATAATATAAGATTGCAATAAAGTGGTAAATTGAAAAATCGTGGAGAGGTGTATGTACGCAATAGTTGAAATAGCCGGGAAACAATATAAGGTTGAAAAGGATAAAACTGTAGCTGTTGACAAATTGGATGCAAAGGATAATAATGAAATCGCTATCGACAAAGTTATAATGTTTGTTGATGGTGAGAAAGTACTTATTGGGCAACCGTATTTATCCAACGTTGTGGTAAAGGCAAAAGTTGATGGAATGGTTCGGGGTAAAAAGGTGCGCGGAATAAAATTCAAGAGGCGCAAAAATTATACTAGAACATTTGGGCATAAGCAGCACTATACAAGTATAACTATTGTTGATATGTCTGTGCAGTAGTGATTAATGTCACTTTACAGGGGATTATTCTACGTGACGGAAACATTGCATTATCCGGCAGCGAAATTGTTATAACGATTACGGGACATTCTACAAAAGCTGCAAAGGGCAATGATATTGTTTGTGCTGGTGTTTCAGCATTAGCGCAATCCGTAGTAGTTGCTCTGGAGTATTGGGCGATAGTTCATAGTATTGTTCAGGATGATGGATTGTTACGGTTTTCAATACATGTTCCTTTATTAAATGACAGGGAGATAACCCGCTGCGAAAGTATAGTAAGCGTTTTAGTTATTGGTTTAAATGAAATACGAAAACAATATTCACAATTTTTAACTATTAATGTTAACGAGTAAATTTTGATACTATTTTGATAATTATTGTAAATAAGAGGTGAATACATGGCACATAAAAAAGGTGGTGGTTCATCACGAAATGGTCGTGATTCTCATGCTAAACGGTTGGGAATAAAAGTATCTGGTGGCCAGTTTGTAAAGAGTGGCTCAATAATTATACGACAAAGAGGAACAAAACTTCATCCCGGTTTAAATGTAAAGCGCGGCAGTGACGATACACTCTTTGCGGCGGCTGATGGTGTAATAAAATTTGAACGGCTTGGTAAAGAACGGAAGAAGGTTTCGGTATATCCTGTACAATCATAATTACGTTACCAGTGTAATTGTAATTGTATATTAAAAAGCTATTGAATAAAGTTATTGAATGAATAATAAAAGGGGTAAGTTTTTAAGCTGTGGCCCCTTTTTCTTTTTTGTACATACTGCTCAATGGAATAGTGTTTGCAGTAAACTCCTTTGCATTGCATAAATCTCCTTACTCTATCGTTGAAACTGCTCCCTCAAGGGTAAACATTATCATGTTGTGACGAAGAAAAAGTGAAAATGGGGTAGCCTATAAACTCAATTTTAGAAAAATACATCAATTGCGATACTATCAGTAATATAACAAATAATACTATAGTAACATAGTGATTAATAAATACATGTGCAGTATTAAGTGCTGTCCTTTTATGCTATTATCTATCAAAAACGTAAGGAATGATTTGTGGCTAAATTTACCGATACTATAACGATAAAAATTAAGGCTGGCAATGGCGGTGCAGGTGCTGTTTCGTTCAGGCGTGAGAAATATATTCCAAAAGGTGGTCCTGATGGAGGCGATGGCGGAAAAGGCGGTGATGTCATTATACAGGCACAGCAGGGATACTATAATTTAGGGCACCTGTTTAAGGATAGAATATATAAAGCAAAAAATGGCGGATATGGCATGGGACAAAACCGACATGGCAAAGATGGGCAGGATTTAATTATTAAAGTGCCTGCAGGTACTGAAGTTTTTGATACACAAACAGGTGAGCCCTTAGCTGACCTTGTCAATGAAGGCGATAGTGTATGCGTTGCAAAGGGTGGCATTGGTGGGAAAGGAAATGCATTTTTTAAAACATCTACCCATCAAACACCGCGATTTGCTCAACCTGGTATGCAGGGTGATGAGCGTACGGTAACGTTAAACCTTAAATTAATAGCTGATGTTGGGCTGGTTGGGCTTCCCAATGTTGGGAAATCTACGTTGCTTGCAAAAATAACTAATGCTCAGCCAAAAATTGCCAATTATCCTTTTACCACGCTTATACCCAATTTAGGGGTCATTGAGCAGGGAGAGAAGGTTATTACGATAGCTGATATTCCCGGGATTATTGAGGGTGCTCATAAAGGGTTGGGATTGGGTCTTTCATTTTTGCAGCATATTGAACGGGTTAAGGTAATTTTGTTTTGTGTTGAAGCTGTTGATGCAGACCCATTATATACACTTTCACTGTTAAAAGCAGAGTTATCAACGTATAATGATAATTTGTCAAAACGGCATTCAATACTACTGCTGACAAAAAGTGATATGGTAAGCGAATCTATTTTGCAAACAAGGATACAACTATTGCAAAAAGAAAAATATGATTGTGTACCCATATCATCATTGACAGGATATAATATTGATATATTAATTGAGAAACTTTTTTTGATAATGGAATAAACACATGCCACGTTCTCAGTATTTAAAACGGGTAAAGACTATTGTTGTTAAGGTTGGCTCATCGCTCATTACCAATTCAGATGGTATATCTGCTGAATGCGTTGATAAGCTTGTTGACGATGTTGTTTTTCTTATTAAAAAAAAGTATAAAGTAGTGATTGTAAGTTCAGGTGCAATCAGTGCTGGTTCTTCTGTTATGAAAAAAAAACGCATGCTGTGCACTATCCCGGAAAAGCAGGCGTTAGCTGCTATTGGGCAATCAATACTTATGGATGTTTACCGGGGATGTTTTAATAAACGCGGATATCAGGTTGGACAGATTTTGCTCACCGAAGATGATGTAAAACATCGCAGGAGATTTTTAAATGCTCGGCATACCTTGAATGCTCTTCTGGATATGGGAGTTGTACCGATAGTTAATGAAAATGATTCTGTTGTCATTAAAGAGATTAAATTTGGTGATAATGATACACTCTCAGCGCATGTTGCAAATATTGTACAGGCTGATCTATTGATATTGTTGTCGGATGTTGATGGATTTTACTGGGATGAGCATGATGAAGAACCGGTGAGTGAGATTTTTGAAATAAATGATGAAGTAAAAAAACGATGCCGTGGTGCTGGTAGTGAGCATGGGGTAGGTGGCATGGTTACAAAAATTAAAGCAGGCGAAATAGTTATAAAATCAGGCGTGATGATGATAATTGCCAATGGGAAAACTGAAAATATATTAAAGCAAATAATGCAGGGCAAAAAAATAGGCACGCTCTTTTCAGGAAAAACACAGTTAAAAAGCAAAAAACGCTGGATAGCATTCAATGTTAAACCAAAAGGTAAGCTTACTATAGATGATGGTGCCGTGAAGGCATTGAAAGAAAATAAAAAATCGCTACTTGCCATAGGGATAATGAATGTTGAAGGGGATTTTGATCTGGGCGATGCAGTTGAGATAGTTGATACTCATGGAATGGTTATTGGCAAAGGTATTGTTAATTATACCAGTGATGAATTACATAAAATAAAAGGCAAGAATACTCAGGAAATAAAAAAGATATTTGGTTCAAAATATTATGAAGAGGTCATAAACAGGGACGATTTAATTGTGTTTTAACAATAGGTTCTTTATTGTGTAACCTTAAAATAAAATTTGTTTCAAATAGCGCATGGTAATCGTATATACATTGACATATATCAGGTTTGTACAATAATGATGAAAATGGTGAAGTTGATTGGTAAAAGTTAAATCATTGAGGTATCCCCTCCTCAATGGAAAATATTATAACAGGATAATGGTATGATAAATACAATATTAAGTCTTTTCTTTGGAACAAAGCATGAGCGTGATATTAAAAAACTGAAACCAATAGTACAACAAATAAATGCGCTTGAAGACGAAGTGAAAAAGCTTACCCATGATCAGATGCTTGCAAAAACTGCTGAGTTCAGAGGACGCATTGAAAATGGACAGCCGGTAGATGATTTATTGCCGTATGCCTTTGCCATGGTCAGGGAGGCTGCATGGCGCACTATTGGTATGCGACATTTTGATGTACAGCTTATGGGAGCAATCGTACTGCATCAGGGTAGGATTTCTGAGATGAAGACCGGTGAAGGAAAAACGCTGGTTGCAACCATGCCGGTGTACCTGAATGCATTGGCTGGTAAGGGTGTGCATGTTGTAACAGTTAATGATTATTTAGCACGTCGTGACTCTGAGTGGATGGGTCCAATCTATAAGTATTTAGGGCTTACGGTTGGAGTGATTCAGCATAACATGGATTACTATCAGCGGCAACAGTCATATCGATGTGACGTTACCTACGGGACCAATAATGAATTTGGTTTTGATTATTTGCGCGATAATATGGTTGAGCATCGTTCATTGCGAGTTCAACGTGAACTGTATTATGCCATTGTTGATGAGGTTGATTCAATTCTGATTGATGAAGCGCGTACTCCGCTTATTATATCAGGCTCTACTGATGAATCTACAAAAAAATATTATTTGATTAATAAAATAATACCAGGCCTCAGGGAAGGTGTTGATTATGAAGTAAATGAAAAAGATCGCAACTGCCTTTTAACCGAAGAGGGTGTTCGCCATGTTGAACGGCTTTTAAAGATAGATAATCTATACGATAGTCGCAACATAGAATTAGTTCACCATGTTAATCAGGCATTGAAGGCGCATACGCTGTTTAAACGTGATATTGATTATATTGTGAAAGATGGACAGGTTGTCATTGTTGATGAGTTTACCGGGCGCCTTATGCCAGGACGACGATATTCTGACGGTTTGCATCAGGCACTGGAAGCAAAGGAAAATGTAACCATAGCACGTGAAAGCCAGACATTTGCACAGATTACCTTTCAGAATTACTTCAGGATGTATAAAAAATTAGCAGGTATGACAGGTACTGCTGATACTGAAGCCATAGAATTTAAAAAGATATATAACCTTGATGTTGTGGTCATCCCAACAAATGAACCGGTACGCAGAACGGATTATCCAGACAGGATATATCGCACTGAAAAAGAAAAGTTCAACGCTATTGTAAAGGAGATTCAACAATTGCGTGAAGATGGCAGACCTGTGCTGGTGGGTACAATATCGATAGAAAAATCCGAGAAGCTTTCTGAGATGCTGCGTCGACTTGGCATAGGGCATAATGTGTTAAATGCAAAATATCATGAAAAAGAGGCACAGATCATTGCTGAAGCAGGTCGTCCTTCAACAGTAACTATCGCCACAAATATGGCTGGTCGTGGTACTGATATTGTATTGGGGGGCAGGAAAACCTATATTGATGAGTTAGAAAGCTGGCAACCGGTTCATGATGCGAAGCTGTGGGAGCAGTTCCGAGAAGCAGTTTTAAAAAATGATTTTGAGTTTGGTGCAACCCTTGCAAACACCATGATGGGGCAGGACCATCATAAGGCTCTTGATGTTATCCGTAAAGCCAGGGAGTGGCTGGAATCAT